>Ga0180437_10003326_pt1 | contig 24066 bp, 28 predicted proteins | sample SS_ome_4_FD_132410 | JGI IMG/M metagenome (GOLD analysis project Ga0180437, IMG submission 132410) | Hypersaline lake sediment archaeal communities from the Salton Sea, California, USA - SS_3_D_1 metaG | ecosystem: Environmental > Aquatic > Non-marine Saline and Alkaline > Hypersaline >... | reverse complement strand
CTTGACGTTGACTGTGACGACGAAGAAGACGATGATGTGGACGTGGATGACGATGACGAACTGCCCCCGGCTGCGTATTCAAATGCGCCGATGGTGCATTTTGTCGCAACACTGGCTCGACTGTTGCCGAGTATGTCGTCAGAGGGGATATAGCCACCCCACGAACCATCATCTGTTCCAAGTCCGTTGTCCTCGATATTGCCACCGGACAATGCCGTTATGTTTGTCCAGGGTGTGTTTAACTCGCCTGTCCAATCGTCAGCTCCGTCTACTGGTTGGTAGTCCGTACCGGGTCCATCTCCGTCATCTGAGCAATTCGAATCACCCGCCATTGAAGTTGGACTACTGAAGTCATCGGAAAAGTTTCCAACTATACAATTGACAATATTCAGGGTGCCGCTATTGTGAGTAACCCCTATATTGGCGTTTGCCCCAAATATTGTGCAGTTATACATAGATAAAACAGAACTTGCGTTTGAACATGCTATGCCATGCCCACCGCCAGCCGCCTCTATTACGCAATTCGTAAAACGTGAGTCTCCACCATCGTTATCATAAGTCTCAATTACCCGATAGCCTGCGCTATCAGAATTTTTTATCCAGCACTTTTTAAAGTGTGCCAAAACCAGCTCAGCGTTTAATTGGATAAGAATAGTTCTCTCATTTGCAGTGTGCGTTTCTATTTGTACACCGATAAAATCAATTGAGAGGTCTTCATTAGCATCGTGGTCATTATCTATTTGAATCGCCATCCCATTGACTTTTAAAAGATATGCGTCTGTATCTATAGTACCACTGCTGTAGTCTGGAAGGGCGTTTCCAAATGATTCAATAGTAAAGGATTTATACGAACCCTGCCTGTCTGCCTCCATCGCAGCCATTGATGTATAATTTGTGCCGTCATAATTTCCACCGGAATTTGCTGCACCGCTGCCGGGATCTGAACCCTCGATAATCTCAACGATCAAATCATCAGAATTTCCGGCGGCTATATCCCATCCATCGAAAGTAACGGCTGAGGTGTCTGGGGACCCAGACCAATCCGTTTTATATATTGCACAAATTACAGTTGCCATTTATGGTGTCTGATTTCTTAGCTCTTTGATTTCGATGTCGTTGCCATCAAGCTGCGTGATGTCTTTAGCTACCTTCCGGATAAAACTATCAACGCTTGGATGGTTGATATCTATCGTTGCGATTAGTTGCTTTTCTTCCGGTGTTAAGTTCTCAACATTTAAAGGAAATTTAAAGTCATTGACGCATTTATACCATCGGCTGCCACCTTCGACTTGATAAACCTGTATAGAATCTATTACCTGTTCACCGGCTGGATTCTCGATTTCGTCATACCAGCCGCTTTCAGGTTCCTCGGTGTCGAAGTGGTATTTACCGTCAGATAACCACTGCATGGCATTGACTATAGTCGGCGCTATCTGATTGAACCTCGATTGTACGTCAGCAACGGTAGAAAGTCCTGTTGAAACTGCAATGACGTTAAACACAGTGTACTCATGGTCCGAGAATACATGATCGTCGGGGTATACTCCGACTACATCGTTGATAAACTGCAACCCGTCACGAGCGGTTTCCGCTTTGATCAATAATAACTGTGGCATTATTTTTTGTCCTTCTTTAATTCTTTTTCAATCCGCTTCAGCCGGGTGATTATTTCAGTAAGCAGCTCGATTATTTTTGTTTCTTCTTTATTCATTCCTCAATCCAATATTCGTAGGTGATTGTAATGCGCCGGGACGCCCCAAGACGAAAGGGACGGAGGCGCTCCATTCAATTGCCTCCTGCGGTTGCCCGTCGATTGTATATGCTGCACCGGCAAACAACTCACATTGTGTTGATGCGCTTTCAATACCGCTAATATCAATTTTTGCAGAGCCGTCCGGTTGTGCAGGATATTGTTGCTCCGGCAAATTCAAGCAGACTAATTTATAATCCGTCACGCCCTCCTGCGGATCACAAACAAGATAAGGCCCAGCCCCCCACGCTGCCGGTGCGGTGAGGATTAGTAGTAGTGTGAGTAGTGTTTTAATAAAATTCATAATGTATCCTATAATTGACCGTTATTCTCAAGCTACCAGCAGCTGTCCCGCCCGTATCGCCAAAGTTATCATCCAGATTGACCAACTCAAGTGCCTTATTGCGCGCATCCGCACTTATTAAATCAGTATCCTGCAACCCTGCTTTTGCCGTCAGCAAGCGCATTTCAGAATTACCCGCACAAATAAACGCAGTGCTGTCTATCTGCTCTGAAACTTCCGTATTCGCCGTGTTGTACCTAATCACAAGTTCATCAGGGGCAGAAGTTTCGGTATACGCTGCCGTGAGATATTTATACTCAAGTACTGCTGAAATAAACTCAATGAACCCGTTTGCTGGCGCGGGGACAAGCTCATAACCGGATGCCAGTGCAACAATATTATCATGAGTTAATATCTTAACAACCGATCTCGTTGACGAGTCGATTACATATCCTGTGTTGTTTTTAACAAGATTGCTATTTGGATTGTGTCCTACAAGAATGCCGGTTATATAATCGTTAACGTTTTGGATGATATTATTAGAAATGATATTGTTATCAGGTGTACCACTGCCTTGTATGAAGTAGTCCGGAAAATTCGTTGCATGATCAGAAAAACAAATGTTGTTTTTTATAATGTTATAAGTGCTTTCGGTTCCGCTTTCGTCTTGCAGATCTATTACGCTGTAGGTATTGTTTTGATCAACCCCGATATCTCTGAAAATATTTCCTTCAACAATAAGGTTTTCGGTTCCCTCCATGAGAATTCCGTAATAGTCAATATTATGGAAAATGTTCCCTTTTATTATTCCATTGCTGTATTTTACCCGTAAACCCTGTGTGCATCCACTAACAGAATTACCAATAAACTGAATATCGTGATCAGAACCGGACGGATACCATGGCATACCGCAATCCAGAAACGTGTTGCCAATGACTTTTGTTAATGGTGCGCTCGAATTTATGCCTTGAATATCATAAAAGTAATTACCCTCAATCATATTATTTTTAACATATGTATCATGGTCGAAACTGATGGCATACCCGGTGCCACCCGCCGAGAGGGTTCCAATAAAATTATTCTTTGTTATCTTATGCCCACGAACAGGATTTGTCCCGTCATGCAGAAGTCTGACTGCATAGGTGCCGTCAGGCACATTTTCAAACGTATTGCCAGTAACAAGCGTTCCTTTTCCGTCAAGACTAACTGACATATATGAGTAATCACCATCAGCAGCGTCAAAGTGATTGTTGGAAACAACCGAATTATCATCGCCGTGCATCCTGACATGCCCATAACCGGAATTGTCAAAATGGTTGTGGTCAATCAAGACTTCAGAAGGTGACTCAAGGTTAATCGCCACATTGTCAATTCCAGTAAACCGGCAATTGATAATTCTTAGTCGTTTGGGTTCTCCGGTATCAGTACCGCCGGTATAGATGCCATTCCATGATCCTGCGCCTTGATTGGCCCGGTTGCCGTCAAACTTTATCCCTTCTATGTGCTGGTCTTCATTGGGCCTATCAACCGCAAACATCTGACAGTCTGAATTAGCCGCTAAAGTAATAGTTGCTCCGTACCCGATCAGTTTCATGCGGTCGCCGGTAAATAGGATTTCGGCGGAGATGCTGTAATCCCCAACCGGCAGTCTGACAACCGAATCATCTTCCTTTGCATCAATGGCAAGATTGATCTGCACCTCATCTGCTGTGCCGTCAATGCCAAACCAATGCGGTGAAATAGGGTGTGAATCCGTACCGCCGACTGTGAATACAAGAGGATCAGTACTATTATTCGTGATATCAACTATCTGCTGCCGTGGGCTGGCGATGATGTTTTCGGGGGAGTAAATCGTCAACGTTTTTCCTGATGCCGGTTGGATTAAGGCCCCAGGCTCAGGGTCAAGGTAGATGTTGGAATATGAACTTAAATCAAGAGATGTACCAAGTGTGTATGTCGTTGTGTTTCCTGCCCCGCTGTGTGCCAACTTGATTGTCGCTTGCTTGCTCGTCCCAATCGACGTTATAAGATCTTTTAGTGTGTTTCCACCACCAGCCGCGCCTTGATCCGCTTCAGATGCGTCACACCTGTAACCGTCACGCCCCAATAGATAAGTCAAATTCTCATTGATGTCTTCAAGATCATCGGCAACAACATTTGTTATCAGTGGTACATTGTCGTTCCAAGTCATTTTTTCTCACAATTTTTTATATGATTAGAATCATTTCCCTAAAATTCCAGTTATGACATCATCAACTTCTTCTTGGATATCTTCTCTAAAACGCAATAACATAAGCCTACCAAGATGGGTTCCTAAGCTGTTTGGATTGTTTTTAGCGATCCTTACACCACCAGATAACCATTTTACAAATTTAGGGTCTGTCAAAAGCTTGGCAATTTTTCTTGATCCGATAGCCATTGACCCAAGACCAACGGCAGTTGAAGCAGCGCCCTCTAAACCATATGTCGCTGCACCGCCCACCAGCCCCAGCCCAGAAAGCAAACCATAGAAAGCAATAATCGGACCCGTGTTTGATACGTTTGCCATTTTTTCTACTGCCGTCATGTCAGAAACAATGTGAACAAACTGATCAAGCTCTTTTTTTAACGGCTGATATTCAGTACCATTGAACAAAGCCGCTTTTGCCTGTGGGCTTAGTTTGCGCCAATTTGTCAGAAAGGTTCGTGGTGAAAAAATCTTCTCTGCGGTTGATCCGGCCCCTGGTGTTTCCTCCCCCATCTTTCCCAAAACAGTGCCGGCAACCGCATTCCATTCTTTTTTAGTCAAATCCTTTCTCAAGGTGTGAAGTCGTGTGCCGCCTCGGTGTGCTGATTTCATGACAACGAGATCATAAACGTCTTCTGGTAAACCTTTTTTTATTACATCCTCCAAAATTGGGATGTCGTTTAACAGCTTTGTTTCATAATATTTGTTTGCCGCCCTCCAGCGTGCGTTCGTTTTCGCGCCAGCTTTCAAAGTCGCTGCCTCCATGTCGTCGGTCATTGCACCGTAAAGCCGCTTTAGATCACCTTGTTGCATATTTCGGGTTGATACTAACTCAGGTGATTTCATCATATCACCTATTTTGCTTCTATATTTCTTTAAAGATTCCCACGGCAAACCATTAGCGTTTTTTGCCTTGCCAACAATCTCTTTTGCTAACTCAACAACACCAGAATCTGGCCCTGTTTTAGCTTCCCTGACAAGTGTCATTAGCATTTTCAGCGTACTTTTTATCGGTTGTGGATCTTCTCCAATTTCTAAACTAATCCTTGAAAATAATTTGTTATAGATTACATCATACTTTTCCAAAGCATTTGGGGCAGCTTTTTTTAAAAGTGTGCCAATTTCCTGCTTCGAGAGAATTTCACCGTATTGATTAGCCAAGAACCTATTTGCAAGGGTTAGTTGTCCGATCCTCTCTTCAGCCCCGCGCTGCATGATATCCGATGTCACCGCGAACTTGCTCAAGCCTTCCTCGACGCCAGCAAGACCTTTGCTACGGGTTGCCATTGCCGCCGTTGGCTCGATTCCAAACTTTTTGTAAACCCAGTATTCAGCGGGTTCAAAAACCCCACGGGCCTTTGACCCAACTGCGCCTAAACCTTTTTTGACTCCATAAATCCCTTTTGATATTGCTATCGGTGATATGACATCCAATGTAAAATCTTCTCCGGCTGATTTCATTCTCTCCGGTAAAGTCTCTGGATTCTTTTTTCCAAGTAGCTCCTGTTTAAGATCGTATACCTGACCACCAAAAGCCGACCCCAGGCCAACCCCGATTGGAGTCGTAACAGCCCCAGGAGCGGCCACAGCACCGCCAACAGCACCGCCCAGGGTTTGATACCCTGCACGTTCAAGGGTGTACTTGCTTTCCTTTAAATCGTTTAATGTAAGACCTTCAGATGCCACAAAAAGATCAATCTCTGGCTGTGTCGCACCTTGAGAAATCATCTTGGCAATATTGTTTTTTACCGCTTTGATTTTATTTGCATTTGGCATTATTCTAACCCATAACGCTTTCTTAACTGGTCATTGATTGCTTTGCTCCGGTGCGCCGGCTGATCAAAGTCTTCAATTGGTTGTGCTGGGTTTAGATAGTCAACAATCACATGAGAGGACGGCACTCCGTAGTCTGTCCCAATTCGGCTATATTCTCTGATCAGCTTTTTATGGCTTTGCTCTTGCCGTTTATATAATCGTTCGCCTCTTTGGACAAAGTCTTTACGCTGTTCTGGTGAAAGTCGCTCTCCTTGAAGTACTTTATTGTATTTCGCCCAAATCCTTTGCGGTATTGATCCAGCCGTTTCAGCAGTCGCAAATTCACCCTCTCTGACAACAGAGCCAGGGTCAAGTACCTTCATAAAGTTAAATATCAATGCCAAGTCTCCAGCAGCACTTGGATCTTCCGCAGATGCCGCTATTCGGTTGTACGCGTCTCGGACTTCAATAAAAGTCTTGCTTTGGCCGCTAAACTCTTTTCTGAGTCCAGTTGCAAGAGACAATAGTTTCTCAGGCTCAATATTCGGTTTCCCATTTTCAACCGTTCCAAACTCATCATAAATGATTTTTCCTGTCTTGGTATTTTTCTGCGGTATTACGATTTTGTTCCCAATCGTTCTCTTGGGCAAAGTCTTCCATTGTTCAGCGTCTTCAATCTGAGTTGCCGATAGTGGTGTCGTTTCCGTTTCGCCATATCTCTTCTGTGCCTTGACAAGATACGGACGGCCACCGATCATGCGGGTTTCAAACTGAGTTTTTGGAGCCATCAACCCCCGCCCTGCCACCTCAATTTCAGGCCGGTGCGCTTCTGACTCTCTATATCCAGCGGCCAGATATCCTCTTAGCTCTTTTTGCTCTTCAATCTTTCGTTGCTCCTCAAGAGCCTTATCCTTCCACTGCTGCGACATATTCTGCAAAACGAGATTCTGAACGAAAGACGGCAACATCTGCTGGAACGGATTGTATTGTCTTTGAAGTTGTATAATACCAGGCATTATTTACCTCCATAAGTGTTTAAAAATCCACCCCAATCAAATTCACCCAGCCCGAACATATTCGGCAACCCGATATTGTATCCAGGTGAGAACGCATTCATAAACGGTGTCATTTGCGGCCCAAAGCCGCCGCCACCCCAATGCGGCATTTGTGGGCCATATCCGACAATATCTTGATTTGCAGCCTGTTGGATTGGGCTGATTGTTCCTGCGGTCCCCCAGCCTCCATATATTGCAGCGTCAGCACTAGCGGCATTCTGGATATCCGATGGAGATATTGGCTCAGGTTCTGGCCGGTTGTCAATTTCGGCAACAGTGTTTTTAATCACGTTTTGATTATACTTCTTCATCGCCCTATAATGCTCTTCGGGCCTGTATCCAGTTATTTGCCCAGTATATGGGTTTACATAAAAGTCAGCCATTTTGTCACTCCTTAAAATAATCCTGCCAATCCACCTAATGCAGCACCGCCTATCAATCCCCAAGGACCAAGACCAAGGGAGGCTGGCAACATCCCGCCAGCGAGGCCACCCATCAACCCACCGGAAAGCATCCCACCAAGACCCCCCCCTTGTGCTGGCGTGTAGGCTTGTGGCATACCCATAGCCATCCCGCCCATAGCTTGCATCGGCATCTGCCAAGCATTATATGCGGTTTGCCAATCTCCAAGTCTTTCTTGCTGACCAACATTATAAGCATTAATATTTCTGTTCAGATCAGCATTCCACGCAGTCATCGCCATAGGGGAAGTCATCTGCCAGGCGTTTAAGCCGACATTTTGAGCGGCTTTCCCCGCCAACTCACCAAGAGCAGCACCAGCGGCACCGCTGAACCCGCCCGTTGCAGATCCAAGTTGACCACCGGCACCCATCATTTCCATAAGCCCTTTACCAGCTTCAACATAAGGTGCATACAAACCGGCTTTTACTTGTGGTGCCAAAGATCCCCACCAATCAGCCGTTGGCATTGCGGTTGCCGGGTTTGGTATGTCATACATCGGTTGCCCTGTCAGAACACCGGACATTGACGGTGCGCCTAAATTCGGCGCTCCACCAAAAAATCGCTGTGCGCCGTACTCTCCGAACCCTTCATACATCGGGAGCAAAGCTTTTGAAATAGCCCGTTGCTCCGGTGAAGAAGTGTATTCTATGCTTTCACCACCGCCTGATCCCATTATTTTTTCCTTCCAATAAAATCTATTAACTCCGTGCGCCTCAAATGATAACCTCTTTTTGAAGCAGCCTTCCTGAAAACCCTGAATACCGGCTCACTTATTGCTGTGCCTTTATATATAGGACAATGCTTTTTCTTTCCGAATTTTACAAACTCATCGAACAGCATAATCACAGGCTGTCTCATTCTATTCCATGAATATATAAAATCACAAAACACAACGCCTCTATGGGGTAAATCGCATACAAACCAGTGAGCAAAGGCAAGACACTCTTCTTCTTGCATGACCACCCAGAACTGAGCTATGTCTCCCTGGTGCTGAACCGTTCTTAAAAAATATGTGTAAAGCGTTTCATAGGTAATCGTCGGTAAACTAATCTTATCCGAAAACGCTTTTATCTGCGGTCCTAAAACACCAAGCCAGTTAGGATTTGTTATTTGAAGAATCTTTAACTCTTTTGCCGGTTCGTTTTCAACTACCTCCAAATGCTGCATGTTGCCCCCTTTATGGTGATGAACTTGAACTCGATGAAGACGATGAATTTGATGAACTTGAACTCGATGATGAGGATGAGTTGGACGAGCTTGACGATGACGAGTTTGATGAACTCGATGAAGACGAACTCGACGACGAAGAATATACCCATGCCGAAACTTGCTCATCTGCTAAGTATTGAATCCTTACACCAACCAGCCATGCGTCCTCTGACATATTATCAGTCCCGCCAACATTTCTTGATACCTTGAAATGGATAAGATCATCTAATGCCGGCGTCCCACCTACAGTGATAGCAGGGGTCGCGTTGCTGATGTGAAGATCGGCTTCTTTGCCAGCACTTACCTTGTCATGAAGTGTCTGACTCGTCCCAAGGGTTGCATCAAACGCATCGTCATCTGACACGGCAACCGCGGATATCTCCCATTCAACCGCATCGTTTTCAGAACACCCCGTTGCAGGAACCCAGTAGAATTTTGCTTTTATGGTTCCACGGTCCCAATCTTCAGGCATCGGCATTGAAACGGTTGCGTACTCCTCAGATCCTCCGTCAAAGGCGAGGTATTCAAGCATAATGTCATTAGTGGCAAGTTCCGCGCTTGCAAGTGATGCACAGCCGTCTGTTGTCGTCGGTGTAAACTTATCTGCGGATATATATATCGTTTTGTATATAGATATTTTGTCAACGGCAAAAGATGCGGGAGCGGTTGTTCCAAGGGTGCCGTTTGTTATTCCCTCAACAACATCATGCAACTCTTGGAAGTTTTCTTCAATGTCTGGTATGTCTGAAGAAATGGTGTTTGCCACTGCCGGTATATCTGAGTTCCATGTTGGCATTAGTATCGTTCCTCTACAACGTATTTAAATACAATCGAATTAACTTCAAACTTCTCGTTATTTAAATTGGTTCCCCACTTTATTTGATGAAGTCTTTTCGCACTCAAGTTTTCAGGGTACAACACCGGGTCTGACGGGCTGTTACAGGATATTGACCCGATTGATGTCCAGCCTTGCCCTATCAATTCACCTACTGTCTCACCGCTCCTATAATATACATCTATCGAATAACTCCCGGTTTCATTGATGGAAAACCATATCTCGTTTATGATTTCGCGTCTGCTTGAATCTCCAAAGTTTAGAATCGGCTCTATTCTATATCCGTCCAGATTTGACCCAGCCAAGTCACTTTCGCCAAAAGAGTAATATAGGTGTCCATCTGTGTTTGCGTATGATAGCCGATACTTGTTGAATGTGTAATTTCCCCAACTTGCAGGAGCAGCCGGCCAGGTTGCCCCAGAACCACCAAGCTCCGCTATAAACTGGTTCCAAGTATAAAGGTCGTACATCCTTTGTGATTTCACATAGCGCATAATTCGATTTTCTTTGCGCCATTTTCTGGTATCAAGCTGATAAAATAAAAGATGTGAATTTGTCGCACCGCCGCTCAACGGCAATGCCCACACCAGTTCTCTCGTCAGTGGAACATAGTCTCCAACTATCAAATTCAAATAATTGGAGTTCATGTTCTGGATATCAAGTTCGACATCCTGGCTTATCGGGATTAACTGCCTTCCGTCAAATGCACAAAAACCATAGTTTTTATTAAAAAGGTAGTGCCTGTCTCCCATGTTTATTACGCTGTGATGGTTGACAGGGCCGTGCTTTGAGTTCACGGTACGACATTGGAATGGAGTGCTGTAGTTGGCCGTGTAATCCAGACTATGAATTGAGTTCTCGCACCCGATAAAGCATCTGTCCCGGCCCATTGTATGACAACTCACAATAATATCATCGTTTGGTATGTAAATCTGATTTGCCGCAGGGTAGTTCAAAGACGTAATTGCTGTTGTCGGCCATGCCGTTGACCACCTAACCTCGATGCTTCCGTTGGTCTGGTCCGAATACGCACCGATCACCCGCCTTTGAAATGGTGCGAGATATTTAAACTTGTATTCGATGCCGCTTTGTATCAGCTTGGTTATATTTGCATCGCCGTGTTTCCACTTGTAGGGAGTCGTTTCGGCCATGTCAGCCCAAACTGCATAATCTCCAACCTGTATGAGGCTGTAAAGATCAGCGTTATCATTTGCAAAGGTCACAGCAGGAGAAGCTGTAATTTCAACCGGCGCACGGGCAGAGTCGAACCTGTAGACCTTGCCGTTGTCAAAATATAGATGGTTCCTATTCTCAGAGCTATCATACAATTCAAACAGCCCCATGCACTTTGTTGCCTGAGCATTTGCTGAAACAGACCACTGAGAAAGCCCCCACGACTTTGTGCAGGAGTTGAATTTTCTGTTATAGTCTACATTCACGCCACCGACATCGTGTGTCAATGCTCTATTTTCTCCGATAAACTGGAACAATGTCGGATCGTTTTGCTGAACCGATGTCTTTAGCCCAAGAATTGGTATTATCTCAAATGTAAACATTATCTAGTTCTGTATATTTGATTGCTAGCCATATTGTGCAACTGAAAAACATCCTTGCACGAAACCATCCTTTTCCACTTTCTGCGGCCATCGGCTTTAATAGACTTTGCCATGCCCTGCGCCCACCTGTTTAGATACCTGTCAGCAAGGTCAAATTGATGCAACGCCTCAAACGACATGCCAACGGCAAAATCACAACAACGAAATCTCTCCAACTCAGGCAACCAATCAAATGATGTCGCTGTCGTTGGCGCACCGGACCTCAAATACTCGATTTCGATGACAGTCGTTGCGTCAACCGGAGGCGCAAGCCAAAGCTCCATATTTTTAATCGTTGCCTCTAAAGGCTCACCGTTATCTTCTGCTGACACGTCTGGATACTTGGTATCAAAGTAATCAGATGCAAACACATAAATCGGCCTGTCATTTGTCGTGTCTCTGACGACCATTCCACCACCATTATAATCAGGTGGCAATGACACACGATAACTGCCAGTTGTTAAAGAAGCCTGTGCAAACTTACGGGCAAAAGAATAGTCTTTTACCTCTGCAAGTTCCTCTTTTGCCCGTACAAGCCAATTTTTTACCTGTGTGTCCGTTGGGTTTGATGATGCCCCTAAAGTGCCTCGTTTCAACTTAGACTCAACCTCAGTGACACAAGCCGCTTCGTTGGTAAGAACACCGGATGTAAATGCAACAATGGTTTGCTCTGACCACGATGTATCTAACGTGGTAGTGCTGTCTGTAATCGACATTTTAGTACCCTATTGCAATAATAGTCGTGATTGAACCAGAGGATAGCGCAGTCATCGCCAGCGCCGTCCCGCTTTCAGTCGTAAGATCCGGCAGGGCGGTTGTCCCGGCTGATACAGCGATGGTGTTTGCCGTGTTTATCGCATGGTCGATGTAATGCAAATCAAGGTTTGCCGCCGTGATGGCAGTTGCAGACCCATCATGAGTGACATCGCAAATGTGCATTTTTTTATCGCCAAGGGTAAATCTTTTAATTGTACCGAAAGTTAAAGCCATTTTACTTCTCCTTCAATTTAAATTTTGTTGAACTCGTTTTTCCAGCTTCAAGCGTTGGGTCTATGCTTGAAAACAATAAAGGTGAATCCCCTATGTTAAGCTGGTCACAGGTTTCACAAACCAGACCAGCAAGATCCCCGGTGTTGTGTTTTTCTCTCAGTCTTTCATACGGATCTGATTTTAATATTTGATCAATTGTGTTTTTGTAAGTGTCACCAAGTATAATTTCACCGTTTGTAATGAAACAACACGGAATGACCTTCCCGTCTGCCTGTATCTGAACCGGCCCTGATTGTGGCCGGCCACAGGTTTTTTTACGCTTATTTGTTACATTCCTGTACTCCCTGCCACCAACCCAATTGTGCGGTTTCCAGATTTCAAGGTCAAAGTCTTTCCACCTTTCTTTGATATCCTCGACTTTTTCACCGTTCATCGGTATTACCGATATCGAAATTTTACAAAACGGGTATCTTTTGTCACGGATAGCCCTGAAGTTAGCAAGGTTGCGCTCTAATTTGTCGAACTTCAGACCTTTATGGACGCTCTCATAATTGTCCCATACCCCGTGTACTGAAAACCTGATGTCGGTCAATCCGGCCTTTAGTAAATCAAAAGCCATCTGCATTGACAGTAATGAGCCATTAGTGGTGATAAAAGTTTTTAGGTCAAGCTCTTTGCATAATCTAATCTTTTCGACAATTTCATTGTCAATCAACGGTTCCCCAAACCCGAATACCGATATCGTTTTTGCGCCCAGGTCCTTTGCCTGTTTTGCAAGATACGCAAAATGATCCATCGGCATAATCGTTTTTTGCCGTGTCATCTTTTCCCGTGGACAGATCACGCACTTGGAATTGCAGTAATTCGTGTTTTCTATTCTAACTTCAGGGTTGATTAATTTCATACGGTCTAAATGTCCAAAACTTGTCATTAACCGAATCTGTTGTAAACTTCTCAAGCTCTAAAAACTTTGCAATCTTTTTGCCTTCTGTCTCTGAATCTTTTAACATATTCTCGTATTCGACGAAGATATGGTCATAATCTTTCAACGCTGAAAGCTCATCAACAAAGCTATGGTAAAGATCCCGACACGCATCAATACTTTCTGCCTTTTTCTTCACCAATAGAGATTGAATAACACACCACTCATCTCTTTTTGTGATTAAATATTTTGCATCTTGAAATTCCTTAAACTTGAGCCAATATTTTACTGTCGGAGCATGTGATTTCAATGCCTGAATTTTGTCTTTATGCAAAACATTGATAAACTCTTCACCGCAGTCTTTGCCTGATTTGATCAAATCGTTGTATCTTGAGAACTCTAAATGCTCTCCAAGAAAATATCCTCCCCTTAACTGTATCTTTTCTCCAAGATAAAATCCGTTTTCATGAAGACATTGCATCAACATACTCGTTCCGGTTCTCATCGAACCAGCAACTACAACTAGTTTATTGCCGTACACATCACCCTCGTTAGGTTACGCTCTTTCGTTTTTTCAATGTGCATGTCAACAGGTGTATACCCAGCATACTCAATAACTTTGTAAAGGCTGCCGATATTGTAAAAATGGACATGGCAACTGTTAAACTCGTCATGGTCTTTATCGAGATATGTAAATTCAAAAGAGTCAGGAACTTCAATAAATATCCTTCCTCCACCTCTGATATTTTTTTTCAAATTCTTCAAAAACGATACGGGGTCTTTAATATGTTCAAGCACATGAATCAATGTGACCACATCATACTTGTCATATACAATATCGACTCCTCTAAAGCACTTCAGCCCTAAATACTCGTATATAAAATCAATACTAAACTGATTTTCCTCAACACAGTCAACTTCGTATTCGGCCCGTTTTAATAGTGCCGGCCACACGCCTATGCCGCTGCCTATATCTAAAACCTTCTTGCACTCTTCATAATCTGAATTTAGCGCGAACCTTAAAAACCTTTGTTCGTTTTCGCTATGCTTTACGTTAACAATACGGTCAAACGCCTCTTTTATTGTCTCGCCACGAAAACCTTTATCCCTGTATCCGTGGCTGTAAATTCTTTCCAAATCGTTTATGTCATAATTTCGGATTTGGATATAAAACCCGCATTTGCTGCACCGCACCCAGCTTCTTTTGATGTCCTTCAATCCAACCCATTTCTCATACTTGTCAGGCTTTGTATATGAATGGACTGTAATGAAATTCTTGTTATTGCCGCAAATCGAACATAAACTCATTGCTATTGACCAAATTTGAATAAAGCTTTTTTAGTTTGCTTCTTGTTTTTGAATGAACTTTTTTTGCGCTTCTTTTATGAAAATGGTTTACTATAAAGTCCTGACAGACTTCAAACTCTGCATTTTTTATACACCAGCTTAAAAGCGGAAACGTCACCAGGCTTATTCCAAGTAACGACTCATCCAGATACCCGTGCCTTTTCAAAGTGTCTTTTCTAATCAAAGGGCCACCGTCAGCAATCTTATATTTATTGTGAACCCTTGAATAAAACACAGGATAAATCACTTCTTTTAACCTTGCCGCCATCCGGTCCAACATAGTTTTATCTTTTAACGTAAAATCAGCGTCACAATGCCAGATTATATCGAACTTTGCTTTCTCAAATCCCTTGTTCAAAAGATAGTTTTTTCTTATGAATTTTTCGGGTTTGTGTTCGCTGACGATGATCTCAAGATCAGCCGTTTGCTTGTTCAAAGAATCAACACACCTTTTTAGGCACTTCCCGTAATGCATTACATCCATAAATGGGATAATGACTGAAATCATTTTTTATAATAAACCAAATCTGGCCTGACCTTCATGCGGGTGCGCTTAACAGACCCGGTTCTGTTCTTGCGGTTTTTGATCTGTTTTTTAGCGGCATCCATTGCCGATTTAAGGCAAATCGTACACATGCTGAGTTCAGCGTCTTTTGGTGAAATAAGCTCACTTCCGCACATCACACAGCATTGATCTTCAAGCCGATTGAAAACTTTTGTTTTAGGCACCTCGATATTCAATATCAGGAACCTCCTTTTCTAAGTCATATTTATGTTTTTCCTCTTTGAAAGCATATCCATAAGACTCAAGTGGAGAAACCGACTGAACCAGGTGTATTCGCCTTTTGACAGGTGATCTTCTCTGACATATGTAGATAACTCTTTGTCTGTCTTCAGGCTTTACATCTGAATATGTCTTTACACCGGCCTCAAGTATGGCAGAGGATGCGACCTTCGAATGGAACATAGAAAGCTTTCGTTTAAACGACAACAAGTCCATATAATTCCCCGGCTCATAGCACGCCTTGCAATACCCGTCTAAATCCTTGTTGCCGTAGCGATTACACTTTGGGCATCTAACCCGCTCGGACATCTTAGCATTTCCTTTGCTTTTAAAAATTCTTTGACCGCATCTTCAAGCTTTCTGGTCCTCCATCGCTTGCAAACGCTGTCGAGCATGAACCAATTTTTTATGTCTTCCCTGCCTTTAACGGTATCATCTTTGCACATTACCCCGGCAATACCGCCTTCTGTGCAATTGTAATACATATATCGGAACTTGTTTTGATTGGCATGGCCTAAGACATTGCCTTCAATCCAAGTTTTATACACCCATAAATTTTGAGTCGTTGCGACAGGGTTCAATTCGATATTGTAAAGCTCTTCAGAGTCAATGCTGATTATGTTGGTTTTGTTCAGCGAAAACCCCATCCACACCTGCTGCAACCGTGCTTCGTCACGCCCGGTGCCAGTTCCTTCTATGTTTGAACTATAATCGCCATCGGCATAATAACCGTTTCTGCGCTTTTCCAAGTCCTCTTCAAGCTCATATGAAAGATCGTTTCCAACCGCCATAAACACACTCGATTTGAAAAACTTCAACCCGGCAGACCAACTGGAATTTAAGACGTTTCCACCTTGTTGAATTAAAATACTTTCAGGGTCTTTATCGACAAACTCACTATATTTTTCTCGTATGCCAGGAGATGAGGTAAGATAAAACCGGATATCGCGGCCCTGTTTCTCCCAATTTTTTAAAACCCTTGGGGAACATTGAAGCCCTGCGATCAAGATGCAGTTCCTACCGGACTCCGGTATGTCAACGGTTAACTGGTTCATTACGACATCTGATGCATCTGCAACAAAAACAAAGTCGGGGATGATGCCATCTTTTAAAAGCGGTTTGAACATATGGTTTGATGCTATCAGAATAAAATCCCTGTCGTCTGGGTGCTTTAGCCCGTCAACATCGTTTATCGCCTTTAAAATGTGCTTGTTTTTATTTAAACTTCTCCCGGCACCGATGCCAATAATTGCCTTGTTCTTCCCAAATCCGATACAGTCACGGTCAAGACCGCCATGCCGCTTTAGTCTTTTGCTTCTTATGTTTCTTTCTACGTTTTCAATCCATTGTTCGCATAGAAGATCTCTCGTTTTATCATCGGCGTAGCTGATAAAATCCCAGCTTTTTTTAGATATCACCCCTTCCCATTCGGGATGCTCTGCAAGTATTTGGTTGTATGGTTTGTTTTTTGGGTTGCTCATTTTTGTATGGGTGGGGTTTCCCCCACCCTTTTAATCGTTATGACAGTCGAGTAAACACACCATGTTTGCCTTGATTATAGCCGCGAAGCTCAAGAGAGCATTCAGAAAGAATCTGCCATTCATCAAAGTCACCGCGTTTGCCAAGTTTTTCCATGAACCCTTTGCGGCCAGATTTCGCCCTCATACGGGCTTTGGTCGTGTCAATCAAAAACGCTACGTTTGTCGGGACAAAGCGCATCGCCACGACCTCGATTTCAAGGCCACACTCGGTCATGTAATTTGTGATGTGTCCACCACCACGGGTGTCTCTTGGTTCCATCCTGATTCTGGAAACATCCCACTGCGTGAACTTTCTCGCCTGTGCCATATCGGAAAACCAAGTCAGGCTGTTCGCGCCGTGTTCCCAGAGGTATGCAACCATGTCATTGACAGAAGACTCAAGTAGGGTCGTTGTCGCCACATCAAGGTTCGACCCCGATACACCACCGCCGGCAAGAAAACCAAGGACACCATTCATCAGGGACGCCTCGGTTCCGCTTCTCGGAGTAACATGGGTTGAATACAATGCGGTTTTTTCACGTTCTCTAACGAGTTCTTTCATCCGCATTTTCATCTGGTGACGGTCTTCTCTGCCAATTGCGTAAAAGTCCGTTGCCTTTTGCGATCCGGTGATCTGCACATCCTGACGGAAAATAGAAAACCCGTTGGATGCCAGCGCACGAGCGCGCCAGTTTCCGGTTCTTGGTACAGAGCCTTCATTTGCCAGCGCACCGATGATATACATCTTGTCACCGGCAATCGTAGACGTATTCACAGACCATGCGGTTGCAGTGGAAAGTGTTTCCATCTCCAACTCACCATCCGCGCCGGTAGACACGATCAGCTTCAAGCTGTGTTCTCCATCAGTCGAAGAATAGTGATACAGCACGGTTCCGGTCTGGATTTGTTTTGCGGCCTGGGCAGTGGTAAGCCCGTCTACAGTGGAAATCTGCAAAGACGTCCCACCGGATGCCTGAACAGAGCCAGCCTGAACGTAGCCCGGTCCAAGATTTTCAGTTAGCCACTCGATTGAAGTTGCCGAAGACTCCGGCCCCCAACCGATACGGCTGATAAAAGGAGTTTCCGAAGGTGCGAAAAGATCCAACACCTCGGAAACGTCCCGGCGATCAGTATTCGATACAATGTCAGTTGTCGCGTGCGGCAGACCGCCGCCCATCGTATCAACTGCATTCGATAAAGCATGATAACCTAATGCCATGATTTAAGCTCCTATATATCTCCAAGAGCTGCGTCTAAAAACGAATCTATCTCATCATCGTGTTGCAACCCCAGCGGGGATTGATCCCTTCTTTTACGCAACTCATCAAGTTTTTTGTCTTTTGTTGTTCTGTCGTCTGTCGATCTGCCAGGCGCTCTAACCTGTCCTTCGACATGGGGAGGACTTACCCCCCTCGACCCCTGCATTTTTTTAAACCCCTCGACAGCCTGTTTGGTGACTCCTGCATACTTGTCAACCAACATATCGTAATAAAACCCCATCGGATCTACCTGACCGCTTTGAAGTTTCATCACAGTCGCCGGATCTTTTAAAGCATTCTCAAATTCATCTCTTACAAGATGGTATTTCGGATGGTTTGTGATCCGGTTCCAGTACTCTGTCATTCTCGCCTGGTGTTGCTGCGCCCGTTGCTCTCTTGCGCTTATTGCCTTGTCAACACCCTTGACAATCAATGATTCTATATCAATTGGCTTTCCCTCTTGATAATCGTCAATGTTGTCAAAACTCTGAGGTTGCTGTCTTTGTTTGTTCATCTCAGACAACTCCGCTCTTAGTTGTGAGAGTTCATTTGCGTACCTGTCTCGTTCAGACTGCATGTGCGCAAAATCCTGGGCGTTTCTAAGCTTTCCAGGCAGTTTTTCGGGGGTTACGTCAAATTCCTCTAAGGTTTTTACCAAAGATTCAAGGTCAGGGGCTTGCCCTTGCGTTTCATCTTTAGGTTCTTGAGGTTCTTCAATCGTCGGACTTTCATCAGCCATTTTGTTTTTCCTTTCTCTCAGGTTTTGCACCTTTGAGTTTTTGGGTCATTAATTGAATCATCGACTTTTTGCGAATCCATTTTCTCGGATCTGCCAAAAAATCAATCCACTCGCCTATATTGTGATACACCTTCTGAGTTACGTCCTTGGACTCTTTGTCGTCTTTGGTGAACTTAGAAGAATGCAAAAGCTCAATTGCCATTTCGTTTTTGATAGCCCAAAGAAGTTGAATTACAATCTTCCACTCCTCGGACTTTACAACCCGAATTATCTTTTCCAATTGCCGTTGATATTCCTCGTTGTTTTGGCAATAGGTTATGTATTTTTTAAGATGTTTTTTGACCGGCTGCGTCAAGTTTCAATGCCTCTATGGTTAAGTCGTGGCCAAACTCCTGCTCATTTAGCGCCTGTTCCTCAACAAAGTCTTTATGCGATTCAAGCAATTTCTGCTTGGTTTCAAGCTCTTTTTCCATCCGTGCGGCCATCATCTGCATTTTTTGGTTTTGCTGCATCTCCTGAGAAAATTGCTCTGGCGTTTTTAACAGGTAGTCGGCTTCTCTGATGTCTCCAAGCTCAAGGATTGTTTTTAACCACTGATGTTGATTGATCCACGGGCTTTGCTGTAAAATGGGAGCAAGCTGAAGTAAGCTTTGTACCCTGAATTGTTTTCCAAGGGCCGGCTCCATTGCCGTATACCGTGCAGCAAAATCGAAATCAGGATGTATGTCATCACCAAATATCTGACCAAAACCCATGTCAGACCCGTCATAAACCCGATATTCAAACCCGCTCGGAAGATGAAAGGTGTTGAGGATCATCATATATCTTAAAAGCGGCCTCATCCCCTGGTGATCGGCACTCATTAGCATCAGCTTCGCCCTGGCCTCGCCCATCGACTGAATTGAGTAAACAACCCCAACCCTTTCCTGCCTCTGCGGAGTGACACCCTTGTTATAGTCGTATATTCCAGCAAGATCTTGAACGGTGTTTTCAAAAAACCGCTCCTGTTCCATAAAGATCTGAGAGTTATAATCAGGAAGTGTTATAGGTTCTATTTCACCCTGGTTGGCTGGCACAACACCGAAAGGACGCCATGTCAGCATAGCAGGGTCAATCTCAGATTCAGGGTCTACCCGAATCATCTGATTAATCTGCATCATGGCGTTTTGCATTCTCAGATTGGCAAGGTTGTTGATTTGCTCCTGTATGCCTTTTGCCAATCTGATAATCCCGACATCCCAAAACATCTCAGGTTGCATATAACAGGACAGGTCAAAAAACGGTCTTATGTGATACGGGTTTCTTTGAATTGATAGGATTGTGTTATAGTTCCCAACATGAACGATGACCTCTTCTTCTGGGCCTTTTATTTTGATTCCAGAACCAACCTCGTACGGCTCATCTTCAAGGATCAACTTCATGTAACCTTCAATGATGTCTATGTCTTTTGCCTTTAAATCATCTTCAGGCTCATCATCGAAATTCGATGCCCTTTCAATATCAATAGACTTCATAAAGGCTTCATGGCTGTCTTTTTCATGGTGTGAAGCGGAATGCCCACCCTGTGGGAATAATTCGTTTATGTTTCTCCATGTCCCTTGCTCGGCTAATTTTCGTGCATACTCCACAGATCTCTTATACACGCAAAAAAACGCCGGCATTTTCTGAATTGACTTGTACTCTGGATGCGGCACACAAATTTTGTTGTGAAGCACTTCAAGATAGGGCTGATCATAGATTGTGGAATTTTCCATTGATATGTAGTCTGCTACATCCCATCCCTGGAAATTTCCGAATCTGTCAAACTTCGGCATCGGCTGTGCGATTCTACGCGGAGTTATCCGGTCTTCTTTTCTCCAATACGCCTTGATAATCCCCTTGCCGAAATTTAGCATGTTGAAAAACCATTTCAGCATGATGTTGTAAGACCCTCCCCCCTCATCAATGCTGTTTAAGTTTTCCATCTGAAAATTTAAAACGCTTTCAACCGCTTTTGCGTTTTCGATGTCACGCTTTTTTCTTGGCTTTACCGATACGATGTTTCCGCTTTGATACAACTGATCCATAAAACGTGACAAAATCGTGTAAATAAGCGGTAAAATACGGTTGAAAACCTCATTATACGCCAGCGGATAATTGTTTCCGTTCCTGTATCCAAGGTAATATTCAAGCTCTTCATCGTAATTTGAACGATTGTACTCGTTCAAATCCCACTGGCTTTTGTAAATCTTCATTACATAGCGAAAAATTTCTTCTTCGTGGCTATTCATCAGATGTAATTACCTTTTTCATCATGCGCTCTAATTCGGCTCTTATATCGTCACGCTTGCGCTCTATTTGGACAATGCCCCTTCGTGCCGATTTTTCCACATCGACAAACATCGTGTTTATCCTGGTTTCACAAGATGAACAAATCTCATCACCAGTAAGCGTGTTAAGATCGTTTTTAGTCGCGTTTTTGATGAAACTTTGACATGCGTTGCAAAATATTTTTACCGCCATTTTATCCCCAATCTAATGTTGCACGGTTCGTCCATGAACCTTGTAACGGACCTTCTATCCTCGTAATTCCATCGGTTCCGTAGGTATATTTTTTTATTTCCCACGCCGTATCTGACTCGTCTGCGTTATGAAGGTAATGCGTACCCATATAGACCATATTCCCGCTTGCATCGTAAGCGTATTTGTGATCTTTCCAGTAGGCATTCAGCGCAACAATCGTTGCCCTGTCCCTTATCCCGCCAACATCCAAATCTTCTGGCATTTAGACCGTCCAGATGTGCAATGCGCCGTGGTCTATCGTTGTCACGGAAAACGAATGCACCATAAGCCCCAGCGGGAAATAAGCTTGATAAAAAATGCACCCGATAAAACCAACATCGGAACCAATCTGTTGTTTTATCGTGATTGTTTTCCCGTTTAGAACAAACACCAAATCATCGCCATCGGCAATATCTGCGGCATCGTCCACCCACTGGATTAGTTGAACCCTTTTTGGCCCGGTAAAAGCCGAATTTGCCGCCGCATCTATGTATATCGGGTTTCCTGCTAAACTATTCGCCATCTAAAGGCCCTCCAAGTTTTGCTCTTTCAATGTCCTCTGCGTCATATTCAACGAACATGACCTCGATTATCTTCGTCGGCTCACCGTGGGTCTGAAATTCATGCCATTCCCCAGGACGAGTCGTAAAAAACTGGTATTTTTTAACCACCGCAACATCATCTTCCATCTTTATGGTAAGTTCGCCGGAAATAACAAAAAACAGGTTATACTTTGTCTGATGTCGGTGCCATGAACACCTTTGTTTTGGATGAAGGCATAAATAAGACACCTCACACAGATCGTTTTGAAACAGGTTCCACTTTTCCCCCCAGGATTTTACCGTTCTTTCCATCAGTTTAGCTCCCCCATGTCCCGTTGTATTCTTTCAATATGCCTTTTTACGGTTTCCAAAATCTCGATGTTCATTGAATTTTTAAAGTTATCGGTTGTAATCATCACGCCTGTTGATTGAGAATACAGCTTATCGTCAACATCAACTATCGTTCTGACATCTGTTGCATGTTTAGATTTTTCAGATATAATCACCTCGATTTTCATTTTTCCCCCCTACAAAACGTGGCTCAAATCCACGACCCTGCGGCCCTGCTGAACATCACCAAACGAATATTTAGGCCATTTTTTGCGTTTTCCCGAATTTTGGTACTTCCATCCCAAATCCTGTAAAATATAGCGTATACATATCGGATAATCAGACCACTTCGGGTCCGGTTTGCCCCTGCCGTCTTCACCCCTTTTCCAGTAATGATTACCAAGGTACTGCCTTAAATACTTGCACCGCTCATATATGTATATCCTCGGATGACCCTTGCCGTTTCCCCTGAAATAATCGTTGACTATCGAAATCCCAACTTCAGGATCACGGTTTTTACCCGAATTGGTGTAAATGCCGTTTCTTCTGAAAGCATCCCAGGCATTAAACCCGTCATATTTGTGCTTAGAAGATGGGTCTTGCCACCTTCTGAAATCTCTTTTGTTCAGCCGGCCACCCTCAATCGCCCTAAAAGCGTCTGCAATGTCCGAAATCTCCCGGCCCTGCGCCCACTCCTTGTCTAATTCATCGTAGATGACCACGTTTCCGCTACGATCAACCCACCCGAACACCGCCGCACAAGGCTTACTTGGATGCCAATCAAAGGCCATAACCCAATCAACATCATAAGGTTCCGGCATCTCAGTGTCGTTTGATAAAATGTGTCCGTCGATCTTGTCTTTGTCATACTCCCGGTCCTGAAAATCTGGGTGGACCAAATCACCCCATGTCGGATACTTGCCGTAGACCTGAACATCAATTTGTTTTTTCGTCTTGTTTTTGGAAAACCGCTTGATAAACTCATCCGTAATCGCCGGGTTGTCAGCCATGCACGCATTGACAACATGAATGTCTGGATCATCTAATGACGCTTCCAAAACCTTCTCTTTCGTCCACGTTGGACCCTGACCGGGTTGATAAGGCGGTGTAAGCCCCGCAATGATTTTACCTCCACCTTTCGCGTTTCTAAGACCACGAACACACTCATCAGTGACCCTTTCATCTCCCTCCTCGTCAATGCTTAAAATGTCCTGCTCACCGCCACGTTGAGCCATCCATCCTTGCTCAGAAGTGGCAAACCAAATAGACGACCCGTTTTTAAGTTCGATGCCCCGGTGTTCCTTGGTAAAACCTTTTTTTGGAATCATCATGCTTTTAGGCAAAATCGGCCCTATCTCTATCCAACCCTCGCCATGCTCCTTAACAGCTTTTTGCTTGATTAAAAAATCAACCCAAACACTCTGAGCTTCTGTCAACTCCGAATAAATTATCCGCTGGTTTTCCAACAGCTTCTCAAGCGCAACATCCTCAACATTGTCAAAGGACGGCACCAAACACTTGATCTTAATCGGCGGCTGCACCTTCATGTCATGGTTCCACGGATGCAACCCCAACATAATTGCCACATCACTCCAATATACAGTCAACGTCTTGCCCGTACCGTTGCCGGCCACAAACCAAGTCTGCCACGCCTGAGAACCCACAAACTCCTTTTGCTTGCCATAAAAAAACTTCGGCCAGGTCATCACCGGAAGCCAATCTTTAGGCAGCGTATCCGTCATTTAACCCCGCGTAGCTTCAAATACCAAAACACCTTGTCAGGCTCGATATGACCCCAATTCACACGATCACACGCCGTCTTGAAATAGTTCCACAACAACCGCTTACGATCCCCTTCACGCTCACACCAACGGCCCAATCCGTCTAAAAACTTCAATTCGTTTTTCGTACTCCAATTCAT
>Ga0180437_10003325_pt1 | contig 24069 bp, 24 predicted proteins | sample SS_ome_4_FD_132410 | JGI IMG/M metagenome (GOLD analysis project Ga0180437, IMG submission 132410) | Hypersaline lake sediment archaeal communities from the Salton Sea, California, USA - SS_3_D_1 metaG | ecosystem: Environmental > Aquatic > Non-marine Saline and Alkaline > Hypersaline >... | reverse complement strand
GGGGCAAGAGAAGTGACTATTTTCTGGGAATGGTACTTCGGGATGTGGGCTTTTGCCAATGGTACACCCCGCAAGGGACCTTAGGCGGCCAGATGGTGCTGCGTGTCTTGCGGCCAGCAATCTAGTAAGCTTGTCAACAGGCACGTCGGGCTCTCGCCGTGCGAAACAATGGCGCCGTCGCAACGCTCAGCGCAGTGCAACGCGGTGAACACAGAGCGAACCTTTTCGGCGCTGGATGGCTCTTATGGGTAAACGTCGAGGACGAAACAGCCGGAGTGATTGAGACTCTTGAGAACCTCCTAACCCGGTGTAGCGCGGGCGAGGAGAGCGCTATCCGCGAGCTGGTGCGCCGGTTTCAACCGTGGGCGCTCGACTTAGCTGAGGCCCTGGCTGCTGACGCCGCGTTAGCAGAGGATGTGGTCCAGGAATCTTTCATAACGGCACTGGAGCAACTTGATGATCTGCGCTGCCCACAGGCTTTTCCGGGTTGGTTTCGCCAGATTGTGCGGACGCACGCTAATCGCGTCACGCGGAAGCGGCGCGAGGTCCTCGTGGAGAAACCAGTTGAATTGTCGAGCGAGGCGTCCTCGCCACGGCGCCGAGCCGAAGAAGAAGAACTCCGGCGAAAAGTCCGTGAGGCCCTGCACGCGCTGCCGCCAGTCGTACGCGAGACGGCCGAGCTGTTCTATCTCGAGGAGCGGAGTTGTGCCGAGATTGCCCACAGGCTCGATGTTCCCAAAGGAACGGTCAAGCGGCGCCTGTACGACGCCCGCAAACGCCTACGCAGCATGTTGCTCGGCTACATCACTGGCGACGCGTCTGAAGTAGACGTGCCTCAGGCAAAGGAACGCAAGGAGCCGATAACAGGGCATACCGACCTGATTGAAAGGAGAAAACCATGGCTGTGAAACTTCCTCCCGAGTTGGAGCGTCTGGTGCGCGAGGCCGTTGATCGCGATGCAAGCGACCTGTTTCTTATTCCCGGCGAGCCGCCTGCTATCCGGCTGCGGGGATGCCTCGAACGCACCGAGGCCGAGCCGCTTACGGCGGACGCGATCGAGCAAATGGCCACGGCGGCCATCGGCAAGGAGAACATGGCACGCATAGGGCCAGAAAGCGGGAAGTTCCAGCGGTGGTGCGGTTCGCCCGGCGAGTATGGTGCGAGTATTTGCGTTGCGCGCACCCATGGCGAATACAGCATCGTGATGAGAGTCATCAAGATGTTGTCGATCCCGACTGTAGCTGAGGTATATCTGCCGGAAGCTATGATCAAGGCCGGGGAGTCACCCAGCGGCCTGATCGTTTTCGCTGGTCGAGTGGGCTCGGGAAAGACAACGGGCCTCTATAGCCTCGTCGATCACATCAACGCCAATTCGGCCTGTCACATATGCACGGTGGAAGATTCGTTCCATTTATTCATCAGCCCCAAGAAAGCGCTCGTGCAGCAGCGCGAAGTGGGTGTGGACGTGCCAAGCTTCCTTGCCGGCATCGAGGCCGCCATGAATCAGGACCTCGACGTACTACTGGTTGGTGAGATCACGAACGTCGAAGAGCTCCAGGCGTCAATCACCGTGGCCGAAACCGGGCACCTAGTCCTTACCCAACTCCATCCGCCCGCGTCACCCGAAGCGGCGATACAGCGGATGATCGACGTGTTTCCAGAAGATATGCGCAACGTGTCGCTGAGGGCGCTCGCCGGCGTACTGCGCGCCGTTTCCGCGCAGATCCTTCTGCCACGAGCGGACGGCGCCGGCCGGGTCGCCGCCTACGGCGTGCTCATCCCCGACGAAGAAATGCGGCAGGCCATCGCCGAAGGCCGCGATTTCATGAGCCGCAAATCCCCGATGCCCGAGGGCTGCCAGACCATCGCAGAGGACGTCGAGCGCTTGCGCAACGAAGGCACTATCACCCCCGAGACTGCCGAGAAAGCCTTGGTTGGCCCATAGCCCGGCGCGGCAAAGCCGGGAATGTAGAATCTGAAACTAAAGTAAATAACGTGTCCGTGGCGGTCATGGGCGTCCATATGGGAAATGTCGAACCATGCAAGCAGCACCTGTTCGACGTTCCATCGTCGCCACACTGGAGCCCTATCATGAATCGTCTCTTCCTATCGCTGCTCACGATTCTGCACGCTTGCGCGTCAACACAGGCGCCCCCAGAGGTCAATGAGGCCAATCCAGAGCCGGACGAAAACGGATTAAGTACATTGCACGCAGGCGAGGTCCAAACAGTAAGGGAGATCCCAATGGAACATACTTCCGAGGCCATAGCAACTGTTGCGAAGAGTCTGTCGTCGCAAGTCGACTCGATTCTCCCACCGCTTCAAGTCCTTAGTGAATGCCACGCTCTCGCACGGGCACACGAGGATGTCCTGGAGGCCGAGATCGGTCGCACTGAATCAGGACATCCCATAAAAGCCTACGAATTCGGTCATGGACAGACGCATGTCCTTCTGTATGCGTTTCCCGATCCAGGCGAAGCCGTCGGTGGCACGACCATACTATCGTTGCTTCACGGCCTCGTAAATGGCAACGAACACCTGCTGTCACTGGATGTCACTTGGCATTTCATTCCCTGCCTGAATCTCGATGATCAACCTGATGGAGGACGAACCCTGTCTGCTGTATTCAGAGACCCACGGGTCCGCGAAGTGGATTGGTGCCTTTCAAATCCTCGTTCAGAGACAACAGCGCTCCTCGATTATGCAGCAAACATTTCCCCAGCGTTCACGTTTCCATTGCATGATGAATACCATTCCCGTGAATCCATACCGCTGTATGTGATCGTTTGCGAACCCCTCGATTCCGCCATGCCCGAGCGCATTCGCACTTGCATGCAGTCCTTTGGTTTGCTCTGGCAGGAAGAGAATCCTCACGAAGTAATGGGAACTGGATTCAACGTCTTATCTGACTTGGCCGGAGCCGAATATGCCAACTCGACATTCTCGATTCTGGAGAAATATGGTCAGGTAGCCAGCTGCGAGGTGTCGCAGCAGGAAGGTGTCTCCGCTCCCGCATTGGTTGCTGCACAAATGTCTTTTGGGCTTATAATGCTCGATGCGATACTGCAAAAGCAGGCAATGAGAACCGAGCCAGCCGCTGCACCGGACGTGGACAAGCCGCGCCGATGAGCGCCACCGCTAGGCACTACGTAAGATGGGTAGGACGCACCCAAAATTGCTGGTGACCGGCTAGCGATGGATGTGAGCCTCTGTATATGGGAAATGTCGGATGAAGTCATCATTTTCTGGAGCGATGAAGATGATGCATTCGTGTCCGAGGCGCGCGTCATACGTGTGGGCGGGTCGCTTGGACTGCTTGAACGCACCGAGGCCGAGCCGCTTACGGCAGACGCGATCGAGCAAACGGCCAGGGCGGCTATCGGCAAGGAAGACATGGCGCGGATAGGTCCTGAAAGCGGAAAGTTCCAGCGATGGTGCGGCTCCCCCGGCGAGTATGGGGCGAGTATCTGCGTTGCGCGCACCCATGGCGAATACAGCATCGTGATGAGAGTCATCAAGATGTCGAGGATCCCGAGCGTCGCCGAAGTATATCTCCCGGAACCTATGATCAAGGCCAGCGAATCACCCAGCGGCCTGATCGTCTTCGCTGGCCGAGTGGGCTCCGGAAAAACAACCGGCCTTTACAGTCTCGTTGATCACATCAACGCCAATAGGGCCTGCCATATCTGCACGCTAGAAGAATCATTCCATCTATTCATAAGCCCCAAGAAGGCACTCGTGCAGCAGCGCGAAGTGGGCGTCGACGTGCCAAGCTTCCTTGCCGGCATCGAGGCCGCCATGAATCAGGACCTCGACGTACTACTGGTTGGTGAGATCACGAACGTCGAAGAGCTCCAGGCGTCAATCACCGTCGCCGAAACCGGCCACCTAGTTCTTACGCAACTGCACCCGCCCGCGTCGCCCGAAACCGCTATCCAGCGCATGATGGACGTGTTTTCCAGAAGATGTGCGCGGGGCCGCGCTCAAAGGGCTTGCAGCGTTGTTGCGCGCGGTCTCCGCGCAGATCCTTCTGCCTCGCGCGGACGGCGCCGGCCGCGGGGCCGCGTACGGGGTGCTCATCCCCGACGACGAAATGCGCCAAGCTATCGCCGAAGGCCGCGATTTCATGAGCCGCAAATCGCCGATGCCCGAGGGCTGCCAGACCATCGCCGACGACGTCGAGCGCCTGCGCAACGAGGGCATCATCACCGCCGAAAAGGCCTTGGCAGGCCTATAGACGCGACGGAAATGCCGCTTTCCGCGTCCGGGCAGGGCGACACTACGTCGAGCCGCGCGAGCCACCCAGGAAAGAACTGGCTCGACAGAGTCTCGCCCTCCCCGCCTATCTCGCCTTTTCTAAGACTTGGCACACGTCTTGTTGAATTCCGCTGGAAACAAGTGCCAGAATCTGTCGCGGCTGACGGAATGGGTGTCTCGGCTCGGCCCTCCTCGATTTCTGCCGGTACATTCGCGCAATTCAACTACGTCGAATCGGCGGCGTTGCTTGCGAGGAGAGGACACGATCATGATCAGCCTTTTTGCACTATGGGTTGTTCTATCATCAACGGTTTTGGAGTCTCATGCGATGAATATCTCGGAAGTACAAGGAAAATATCTGGTGGAAACGGACGGCGAAAACCGCGTGCGATTCGATGCGCCTGCACTCGGGGGCGTGGAACCGACGGTCGATATCGTCGATGCCGACGATGGCTGGCAGCGGGTGCACATGACGTGGCGGCTCGACGAACCCGTCCAACAGGACGAGTTGGCGATACGATTTGAGGTCGAGTTCGATCCGGACTTCTGGTGGGCCACGCATCTCGCGCCCGAAGACGGCTACTGTATCGCGCAGCACGTGTTTCGCTCCCCGGCCATCATCGCGGCAAAGGGCCGCGACGTGTTGGTGATGGCGCCCGACCTCGATATCTGCGGGGCGGTCGAAGCGAACCCATGGTTCATGGACTACGACGTGCCGGCGAAGGCCTTCTGGCTTGGCATGGCGCGTACTGAAATCCCCGAGCACGTGTTGTATCGGAAGGCGCCCGGGATGACGTTTGCCGCGGGCCAGGTCACACTTGGCTTCTACATTGCCGCGTACCAAGCCGAGGGCGACCCCGTCAACCCGTGGGAGCGCACAGTGCAGTTCTATTGGGATCGCTACGGCAGGCCGCTGTTCCAGAAGGGCGAGCCGGGCACCGTCCCGATGGACACGTACGTCAAGCATACGTACAACTGGGCGTTCAACAGTTGGAAAGACGCCGTCTGGCAGGAATTCGAGATTGACGGCAAACGCGTCGGCGCGCCGGGCTTCATCGTGAATGTCACGCAATCGCCCAACTATCCCGGCGAGTACTCGTTGCGGGAGTTTCTATCGATTTGGAACCAGACGTGGTTTTCATCGTTGCGCAGCGCCTCCGGCGTGATGCGCTACGCGAAACGAACCGGGGACAAAGAACTGGCCGAGAAAGCGAACCTAGCGAAAGAACTGGCGTTGGCAGCGCCGATGAAGGACGGAATATTCCCCTCCGTCTACGCAACTGAAACCTACGACCTCGAGATTGACGGCAGGAGATACCGTCGCTCGAGAGGTTGGGACTCGGGATTCTGGATGAACTCGGATCGGTGTCCGCAGGAACGCGGCATAACGCCCGAGTGGTATCACATTGCTGACGCAAGCTGGACTTGCCTGCTCATGTTGCGTTGGCACGAGGACATCGAACCCGACACGCGGCTGCTCGAATATGCCAAAACCTATGCCGAGAAGCTGTTGACCCTCCAGGATGGCCGCGGATTCTTCCCGGCATGGCTGCACCCCGAGACACTTGAACCGTCGCCGGTGCTGTTTGACTCGCCCGAGACTTCGATGAGCGTGACGTTCCTGCTGAAATTGGCGCAAGTCACCGGAGACGCAAAATATCGCGAGGCCGCCGTCAAGGCGCTCGACGCCGTTATCGAGGAAATCGTCCCCGAGGGTCGATGGGAGGACTACGAAACCTATTGGTCGTGCAGTCCGTGGGGCAAGAACGAATACCTCGGAAAGATGATTCCGCGGAACGCGGCGTATAAACGCAACAACATGTGTACGTTCTGGACGGCCGAGGCGCTGCTCGAGGCGTACCATGCGACGAAGCAGCAGCGATACCTCGACTGGGGCCGGCGGACGATGGACGAGTTGGCTACTGCACAACAGGTGTGGCAGCCGCCCTTCATTCACGTTCCGGCACTCGGCGGGTTCGGTGTGATGAACTGCGACGGCGAGTGGAACGATTCGCGACAAACCTTGCTCGCGGAACTATTTCTCGAATACTACAAAGAACTCGGCGACCCGCGGCTGTTCGAGCGGGGCATCGCCGCACTGAAAGCCGGATTCGTGATGATGTACTGCCCTGAGAACCCGCAGCAAAAAGCGCTGTGGGAGCAAGTGCACCCCCATTTCGGCCCCGAGGATTACGGGTTCACCATGGAGAACTACGGCCACGGCGGCGTCGCCGACAAGGCCGGCGGGGGCATCGGCGTGTTCACCATCTTCGATTGGGGCAACGGCGCCGCGTCCGAAGCCCGAAATCGGATCCATGACCACTTCGGCGACGTATACATCGACCGCAAGCGAAATCAAGGATTCGGCATCGACAGCATCCGCGTCGAGATGACAAAGGCCGGCTGCACACTGAGCGACCTGGCAAACCAGCCGAGAGACGTAAAAGTGGTCTTCGAAGATGGGGCGTCCAAGAACATTCATTTGAACGGTGTATTGCAATTGCCCATCGAGTGAAACAAGCGGCGTCTGCCATACAATGCGGAGATATACAACAGGGCTAACCGCATCCGCACGGCATCTCTTGCAAAGCTCGCTATATCAGCGCTACCATGCATCTCAAGGGAGACACAGGCCGCGAGGCGCCAGAGATGAACAGGCACGGACAGGAACGATGAACAAGTTCGTTGATTATGAACAGGCGATCGCCGGGGTTTGCCGGGAAGTGGGCGTAGTGCGCCTTGACCTTTTCGGATCCATTACGAAATCGGGCTTTGGCCCCGAGAGCGACGTGGACGTGTTAGCGCGTTTCGACAGGCGTCCAGGCCGCATGTTTGGACGATACTTCGAGCTGAAGGAACGCCTGGAAGAGATCTTCGGACGGCCGGTGGATGTGGTGATCGAGGACGCTGTTCACAACCCATATTTCCGTGAAGCGCTGCAACGCACGCGAGTGCGCGTCTATGAAGCTTGAGACAAAAAAGTTGCTCTACGACATTGTCGAGGCCGCACAGGCAATCGAGGGATACATCAGCGGGTTGGACTTCCCTGCATTTCGAGACGCCGACATGACGCGGGCGGCCGTGGAGCGGAAGTTCGAGATCATTGGTGAAGCCCTAAACCGAATGGGCCGTTCCGATCCTGATGTTCTTCAACAGATTTCCGAGTACGAGCGCATCATCGGCTTCAGAAACATCATCGTGCACGGATACGACGTGGTCGACGTCGAGATTGTGTGGGAAGTCGTTAGCGACTATCTGCCCACGCTGCTGCGCGAAGCATCGGAGTTGCTTGAAACATAGCAGATTGTTCGAGCCGACACACCCGGGCGGCTCAATCCCATCGTCGATCTTTACAAAGGGGCTTTTGGCGCGGAGAGAATCATGACCATTGGCAAACATGACTGCAAGATCGCCGGGAATACCCATCTGAAGCAGGCCATCGAGATCGGCCTTGATGAAGCGCTGACGGCATTGGAGGAGTCTTTCTACGACCTGACGGATGAGCAAGTGTGGGCGTTTCCAATTCAAGGCCGGAACAATATCGCGTGGATCGTGATGCATTGTCTGCACAACCTCGACAACTGCGGCATCGGCGCACAGGCAGGTGAGCGGTTGTTGGCGAACGAGTCTCGATGGAACCTGTGGGGATGCTCCGAAGCGGAGCGGCCAAAAGCGGGCGATTCGTTCCCAGGCACAAGCGAAATGCTCGAGAGCCTTGAACGGATCCGCAACGCGGCCTTCGAGGCGCTGACTCCTGCCGATGAATCCGAGTTGGCCGCAAAGGTTTTCGATCATCCTGGCAAACCGACGCGCTCGGATTTCTATATGCGCACGATTTGCCATACCATGGCCCACGTGCGCCAAATCTGGGCGCTCCGCGGACTCCTCGGCCAAGTCAGCCAATCCGCCTGGGCCCGCCAACATTGGGCGTAGGCAAGCACAGAGACAGTCCGTCCCGCCCTTTGCTTCACCCCATGGGAATTGAATGGCAACGAGGGTTCGGGTATTCTGTTCAGTGTTACAGGAGATGATGCCATGGCAAGAGAGATGCAGAAAGAGGAAGCGCACAAGCTGATCGATCGGATGCCGGAGAACGCTACGTGGGACGACTTGATGCACGAGATATATGTACGCGAGACGATTGCGAAGGGTTTGGCTGACAGTTATGCGGGCCGCACCCGGGACGTTCGGGAGGTCCGTGCCGACTACGGTCTCCCCAAATGAAGGTTCACTGGACGCAAACCGCGCAAGACCATCTGGATGCCATCCGCGCCTACATTGCTCACGATTCCTCGGAATATGCCCTTCGGACACTCGATCGTCTCACTCGCCGCTTCGAGCAGACTGCCGCGTTCCCGCTCTCCGGCCGTCGTGTGCCTGAGTACGAGATGGAGCAGATCCGAGAAGCAATCGAAGGTCCATACGGGATCGCCTGTCGCATCACACTAGATCAAATCGGCGTCCTCGCCGTTGTGCACACAGCAGAGGATAGCCTCCGTTCCGAGGAAAGGGACTCGCCACAATCCCGTTGCACTTAGAATAAGAATCCGGGCCATGTCAGAAATCAAAGAGCAGGTTGACAACGGCACAGAGCAATCGGTATATGTGTAGTCAACGCGACTGACGCGGCGAGGCGGAATGGACCGCCGGGGAGCAGAATCTCGACTTGTCGCGCGCCTGGGCAGGTCGGCCAATCCTGTGAAAGGAGGCCGAACATGCTCGACAAACGCATACCGACGACAACTCTGGAACTTCGATACGGCTGCAATCCGCATCAGACGCCAGCAAGCCTGACTTTGCCGGATCCATCGCCTCTAAAAATACTGAACGGCAAACCAAGTTACATCAACATCCTCGACGCACTTGGCGCTTGGCAGCTTGCTCGTGAACTCAAAGACGCTACGGGCAAGCCCGGCGCTGCCTCGTTCAAACACACCAGCCCTGCCGGTGCAGCAATCGCGCAGCCACTATCTGAGGGATTCGCTGCATCTCAGTTCCTGCCGCAAGAGGACCTCTCCCCGGTGGCACAGGCATATCTCAGGGCGAGAGGCGGCGATAGGATGAGTTCCTTTGGCGATGTGGTCGGCGTGAGTGATATGGTCGACGTGTCGCTGGCGAGGGTCCTCAAACGGGAGGTCTCCGATCTGATTGTTGCGCCTGGCTACGAGCCGGATGCCCTGGACATCCTGAGGGCGAAGAAGAAGGGAAGTTACGTCATTTTCGAGATCGACGCCGATTACGATCCACCGAGCGAGGAGAGTCGCGAGCTTTTCGGCTTCTGCCTGCGGCAGCGGCGCAACGATGTTCGCGTTTGCCCGCAGCATTTCGAGAACGTCGTCACCGCGAGCAAGACTGTGCCGGATGACGTTCTGCAGACACTAATCGTGGCCACTGTTGCCCTTAAATACACCCAGTCCAACTCGGTTTGCGTGGCCTATGACGGGCAAATCATCGGCATGGGCGCTGGACAACAGTCTCGGGTACACTGTACACGGCTCGCCTGCGACAAAGCCGACAAGTGGTTTCTCCAGCAACATCCGAAGACTCTTGCCCTGCGTTTTCGTGAGGGAATGAAGAGGGCCGAGAAAGCCAACATTGTCGATAAGTATCTGCTCTATGAGCAATTGTCTGAGCCGGAGCGCCAGGCCATGCTTCGCGGCCTCGATGAAGAGCCCGACTTCATCACGCAATCGCAGAGAACCCAGTGGATTAGAAACTTCGACGGCGTCTGCCTGTCGTCAGACGCCTACATCCCTTTCAGAGACAATCTCGACAGGGCCAGCCGGAGCAACGTGAAGTACGTTGCCCAAGCAGGATCGTCGCTTCGCGATGACGAGGTTACCCAGGCAGCCGACGAGTATGGAATGGTCATGGTACACACCGGATTGCGATGCTTTCTCCACTGACGAAACGGCACATCCGAAGAAGCGCATCCCGTGGCATAACGATTGCTAATGCGCGAGTTCTTGGTGCGCAGGAAACCGTAATCGCCGGGTAAACCGACATCAAACGTCCTCTGAGTGGTCGAGGCAGATGTTTGCTGAATGCCCTCAGCCACCAACGCGGTGATCGCGAAGAAGCAGGGACAGCCCCGTCTCGCTCCCTAACGCTCGCTCGCTTGCGTCAGTCCCCGCTTTTCGCTCATGCTTACCCGGCGATTACGGGGAAACGAAAGCGTTGCCAGCGTCTGGCGTTACCTGCTATTCTGGGGTGGCATAGGATCACAACCGTGAAGCCAAGGGTTTACATCGAGACTTCTGTTCCCAGCTTCTACCACGAGTTGCGCCCCGAGCCCGAGATGGTGGCTCGCCGGGCGTGGACACGCGAGTGGTGGGATGGTCACCGCAGCGACTACGCTCTCGTTACCAGCGTTGCCGTCATCGAGGAGTTGGAAGCGGGCGCGCACGCCAAGAAGGCGGAATGTCTGGCATTGGTGCAAGACTTGCCGTTGTTGCCAGTCCATGACGCCATTGGCGCCATCGTGGACACATACATCGAACACCACGTCATGCCCAGTGACCCTCGCGGGGACGCGCTTCATCTGGCTCCGGCTTCCTACCATCACTGCCAGTTTTTGCTCACGTGGAACTGTGCCCATCTGGCCAACGCCAACAAACAAGAACACATCCGCCACATCAACGTCCTTCAGGGACTTCACGTTCCGGTTCTGACAACTCCGCTCGAGTTGATCTACCCGGAGGAGGTTGAATCATGAACAACGACCCCGCAATCGAGGACATCCGCAGGACGAGGCGAGAAATCTCGAAACGTTTCGGGCACGACACGAAGGCGCTGATCGCCCACTACGAAAAACTCCAGAAGAAGTACGCAGACCGCCTTGTTGCAGCGCCTTCGACTGTCTACGTCCCGTCGGGTGCAGACAACGGGTCAACAAGTCGCTCAGCCTGACGCGCGACGTCCCGTCGTGTTGCGGCTTTTGCCCGCTTGGACGGAGGGCGTAGTCTCTGCACAGGGCGGCCGGTTCGACGTCGCGGGCAGGCCGGTTCTACGTTAGTCACCGCACAAAATGGGAAGGAGGCACCGTGAGCGAGTGAGCGAGTGGACGCTTGACATCCAGGATATATGTCCTGGGTGGAGCACAGCGCTAAGTAAGGAATGGTCATGGTAGACACTCGACTGCGATGCTTCCTATATCGGCTAAAAAGCACGCCCGAACAAGCGCATTCCGCGCGTCTTGCGCGCTACATGCCAAGTGCGTTAACGTGGCTCTTAGCTTCTCAACCATCAAGGCGTTACGTCAGCGAGGATAAGGATTCGATATGAATGACAATGGCATCCCTTTGATCCCTCGGAAGACCTTCTTTGGCAATCCCGACAGAGCGTCGGTTCAGCTCAGCCCCGACGGGAGCCGGATCGCGTATCTTGCCCCGCGCGATGGCGTGCTCAACGTCTGGGTCGCGCCACGTGACAACCTGGAGGCGGCACGGCCCGCAACGGATGACAGGCGCCGCGGCATCCGTCTCTACTGCTGGGCACACACGAATACTCATATCCTGTATTTGCAGGACGAGAACGGCGACGAGAACTGGCGGCTATACATTGTGGATCTAAAGACCGATGCGGTCAAGAACCTGACTCCGTTCGAGGGTGTCCAGGCCCGCTTGCAAGAGATTAGTCCCAAGTTCCCGCAGGAGATCCTTATTTCTCTGAATGATCGCGACCCGCAGTTTCACGATGTCTATCGGGTGGATATCGTCACGGGGCAGATGACGCTCATCGAGCAGAACGACGGGTTCACGTCCTACCTCACCGATGATGAATATCGCCTACGTGTAGCAGATCGCGTGACGGCCGACGGCGGCCAAGAACTATGCAAGCGTGTTGGGAATGATTGGGAGCCATGGGAGAGCATCGGCGCGGAAGACGTTCTAACCACATGTTCAGTGGGGTTTGACAAATCTGGAGATACGCTATTCATGAAAGACAGCCGCGGTCGAGATACGGCCGCCCTTGTAGCGCGTCACCTTCCCTCTGATAAGAGCACCGTCCTCGCTCAAGACTCCCAGGCTGACGCGGCCGACGTACTGCGGCACCCCACGGAGAAGCACGTTCAGGCCGTCTCGTTTATCTACGAACGTAAGCGCTGGCAGATCCTCGATGAACCGATTGAAACTGACCTCACTTACCTGCACACGGTGGCCGCTGGCGAAGTCGAGATAGTCAGCCGCACGTTAGGCGACACGTTTTGGATTGTGGCTTACGTGATGGATGACGGCCCGGCTCGGTTCTACCTGTACGACCGCGAAAGGCGCGCCGCGCAGTTCCTATTCACGAACCGGCAAGACCTCGAGGGCCAGCCGCTCGCCAAAATGCGTTCAACGGTTATCCAGGCGCGCGACGGCCTGAATCTGGTGGCCTACTACACGCTGCCGCCTGGCTCGGACAGCAACGACGACGGCATTCCGGACGCTCCTTTGCCGATGGTGCTCACGCCGCACGGCGGCCCGTGGTGGCGCGACTTCTGGGGCTATCACCCGTGGCACCAGTGGCTTGCCAACCGCGGCTACGCTGTGCTGAGTGTGAATTTCCGCTCGTCTACCGGGTTCGGCAAGGCCTTCGTAAATGCCGGAGACCTCGAGTGGGGCGGGAAGATCATGGAAGACCAACTCGACGCCGTGCATTGGGCGATAGACAAAGGAATCGCCGATCCGGCACGCGTGGCCGTGATGGGCGGCAGTTTCGGAGGCTACTCGACGCTTGGCGGGTTGACCTTCTCGCCGGAAGTTTTCGCGTGCGGCGTCGACCTGGTGGGCCCGTCGAACCTTATCACTTTCCTCGAGTCACTCCCTCCTTACTGGAAACCGATGTTCGAGCTGTTGGCCACTCGAGTGGGCGACCCACGCACCGAAGAGGGACGCGCCCTCCTGAAGAAGCATTCGCCTCTGACCCATGTTAACCGTATCTGCCGCCCACTCCTTATCGGACAAGGCGCCAATGACCCGCGTGTGAAGCAAGCCGAATCCGACCAGATTGTAGAAGCTATGCAGGCCAAGGACATCCCTGTTACCTACGCGCTCTACCCTGACGAGGGCCACGGGTTTGCCCGGCCCGAGAACAATCTGTCTTTCTGGGCGATCACTGAGGCTTTCTTGGCGAGGTGCCTGGGCGGACGTTACGAGCCGATCGGCAGTGACTTTGAAGGTTCAAGTCTCACGGTTCCCGCAGGGGCGCAAGAAGTTCCTGCTTTGCGGGAAGCGCTGGCGCGAAAAGTCTGACGCTGTTCTTAACATGCCTGGCGGCGCCATTCGCCTTCGTGCGTGTGTCGGAATACCCGGAACCCGTCATCGCACACGTGGATTTCGCTGAACTCGCCTTGGCGGCCGTGTTCCGGATCGTCGCGGAAGAAAGCGCCCGTTGACAGATGGGCTACGTTGGCGTACTCCGGGTCCTGCACGTAACTGAAGCGGTGCACGTGACCGCATACGTACAGGATTCGTTTGCCTGAGGCGCCGAGCATGCGGCGAAGCGCTTCGGCGTTGCGGAGGCGCCGCGACACCCGGCTCGCGTACCCGTACGTTCGATGAAGCACGGGATAGTGAGCCGCCACGATGACGGGAGACGTGCAGTCTGCCAAGAGTCGGTGTGCGGCTTCAATGTCCACCTGGCTGGCGCGGCCTCGTGCGGTGAGGAAATTCGGGCAGACCGTCGGCATCAGAATGAGCCCGGTGCCGCCGGGCAGCGCCTTCCGTGCGGGGAAACCGGTATCCGGCACGAGCCCCGCGAAGCACCGCTCGAACCGCCGCTTCCGGCGCGCCTCGAACGTGTAGACGTCGTGGTTGCCCGCCAGTATCGAGAGCGTCAAACCCCGCCGCTGAAGTCCCCGCACGAACTCGGACGCCAACTCGAACTCTTCCTCGGCCGATGTCGAGGTGAAGTCCCCGGTCAGCACGACATGCCGGACCTCAGTTGCGGCCAATGCATCGGCGAACGGCTTGGCGCGTTCCATCCGGAACTCATGCCGACGCCGAAGCGCCACATTGAGATTGCCTAGGAAACGTTTATTCGCCAGACGCAACGGGTCGAACACCACGCGCCAGAAATGAAGATCGGCCACATGGAGCAGGCGGTCAACGGGAAGCTTCGTCTCAGTCATAGGCCTTTCGCCTCCGATTCTGGCTCTTCCACGCCATATCTTGTCGCATAACAAGGGTCAAGCGCCACTTCTCGCCGAATAGAAGCCGGATCGGGGGCTGAACCGTGGAACGTGACATTCCGCATGATGCTTGTACCGCTTGCCATGGTGGTTAGTCAACCCAGCTTTCGGAGCGTCATGGGATGTCCTTTCCCGTGATGCCGCCGACGGTGAGGTTTGGATCGGGGAAGCCGTCGTTGGCCGGTAAAATGCGCTTTGCGTCGAGATACTCGACATGGCCGTCTGCAAAAAGAAAATTGCGTTTGCCGCCCCAGCCGAACCAGCCCGGGTCCTCGGCATAGGCCAAGTGATTCGAGTACCACTCGCCGACGACGATCTTCTTGGACGGCCACCGTACGCAGGCGGTGCGTTGCGGTTTGGTGGGCATCGGGCCCGCATAGGTGTCGGCAGGGGAAGAGGTCGAATCGATCTGCTCAGGAGAGTGATAAAAGGCCATCGAGTAGCCGTAAGACGTCCGCTCATAGACGTCGACGCTTCTCTGGCGCACGTCCGACGGGCAGAAAAACACGCCCGGGTTCTCCTTGTCGCCGGGAATGTACTCGCACAGGAGTTCGCGCCACCCTCGGCCCATCCAGAGCCAGTAATAGGGGTCGAGGCTTATGGGGTCTTCGGCGCCGGGATACGTGTCTTTATGCTCGAGGAGATAGCAGTCGAATGCGATGCCGATTTGCCGGAGGTTGCCGATGCACGACGCCCGGCGCGCGCCTTCCCGCACCCGCGAAAACGCCGGGAACAATAGTGCCACGAGAATGCCGATGATGGCAATCACGATCAAGAGTTCAAGCAATGTCAAGCCGCGAGCATCTTTACCTGCCACGTAACCTCGCTTCCTAGACCCCAGGCACGGCGCTGCATGACACTTTGCAAAGCCGACACCGAGGCCGTATACTCCACACCGGTTGGCGAATTTTTCGGGAAGACCCTATGCAAGCGGAAGATAGGCCCATCCACTTCTCAACAGAACTGATTCATGCACCCGCCCGTCATGAAATTCCGGTGCTCCAGAAGTTGTACTTCGAGCTATCGCAATTGCGGGCCGTCGGCTATGACAGTACCGATTTCTCCGTTCCAGGTCAATCGAGGTTCTATTCCCGGCGCGGCGCCAAAACGCAGTCTATCGCGCTATTCTTGCCGGATCGGCTGGTCATTATCGAGGAATGGACTGACATCCCGCTATCGGATTTTCTGGAGAAAACGTGTGCCGTCGCGGAGAAGGCCATGGCGGCACTGCGCATTTCGTTCTTCACGGCCCAGACCGCGACCGTCCGCTCGACGTTCGCCTTAACGCATTTTGACGACGCGCGTGAATTTCTTCTTGATCGCGCCTGCCAGCAAACGGGCAAGATCGCCCCGCATTTTGGCCGCCCGATCGCCGTAGGCGGCTTGCGCTTTGTCCTGCCCGAGACGCCGGAACATACCGGCCTCCTCAACGTAGCCATCGAGTCGTTCAAGTTCAGCCGCAACGAAGTACTCACCGAGGTAAAGGGGATTTTCGCCCACCAGCGCATCGGCCCCGAGGATCTGGCCACGGCAACCGAGAACATCCAAGCCGTTCGCTCGTTTATCAGCGAACACGTTTTCCCCTATCTTGACCAGTACGACAGCCCGGAAGAAGGCTTCGTCTAGGATGGTGTCCGTTGTGCTTCCTTGCTTCAATGCCGCGCCGACGTTGGCCGAAGCCATCGACTCGATCCGGGCGCAGACGTGGAAAGACTGGGAACTCATCGTGCTCGATGACGGATCGAGCGACAATTCCGTACGGATTGCCGAGGCCATTGCGGCGTCCGAGCCGCGCGTACGCGTCGTTCGCTCGGAACATGTCGGCATCGTTAAGGCGCTACAGCGCGCTTGTGGCGACGCGCGCGGCGACTACATCGCCCGCATGGACGCCGATGACCTCGCTGCGCCGACCCGCCTGGCCAAACAGACCGCCCTCATGAATCGCGAGCCGCATGTGGCGCTGAGCGGAACCTTGATCGAGATGTACGGCGCGCCCATCGGGCAGGGACGCCGCCGCTACGAAAAGTGGATCAACGGCCTCCTGAGCCACGAGGACATCGTGCGCGAGTTGTTTATCGAATGCCCGCTGCCGCACCCCACATTTATGATGCGCCGGGAAGCGTTCGACACCATCGGCGGCTACCAAGACCACGGCTGGCCGGAGGACTATGATTTATGTATGCGGATCTTCTGCGCGGGCGCCCGCTTCGCCAAGGTCCCTGAGATGCTCCTGAAATGGCGCGAAAGGCCCCAACGGCTCTCGATGACGGACCCGCGCTACAGCGACGCGTCTTTTCGAGCATTGAAAAGGCACTATCTGTTTCGCAGCTACCTGAAAGGCCGACCCAGCTTCCATCAGTGGGGCGCAGGCGAAGTCGGGAAAAGATGGCTGCGCGAATGGACGGACCCAAGCCCTGCCGCCGTCGTAGACATAAACCCCCGGAAAGTTGGCAGCACCATCCACGGAATCCCCGTCATCGCGCCTCAAGACCTTCCGCCGCCGGGGGAGTCGTATGTCGTGATAGCCGTGGGCGCTCGAGGGGCGCGTGACGAGATACGCGCCTGGCTCAACCCGAGAGGTCACAAGGAACTCGACCACTACTTATTCATTGCGTAGTCGCCTCCCGTATGATTCTGTATAATGCCCGCGAACTGGACACCCAACGGGGATCAAGCATTGGCGCCCAGCTACGAATACGCAGACGAGCACCCGGCCGCGTCAGGCCCGCCCCGCGCCAAGATCTGCCTGGCATGTTCGCACGGCGGGCACCTCACCGAGATGCACCAGCTTGCCGAAGCGTTCGCGGGACATGACACATTCTATTTCTGCTACGACGCCCACACGACGCGTCCCCTGCTAAATGCGTATCTCGTGCCCAACATGGCCCGCAATCCGATCGAGTTTGTAAGGAACCTGGGCCGCCTCTTTCGCATTTTCCGCAAGGAACGCCCCGACCTCGTCGTGTCGACCGGCGCCGAGATCGCTATTCCCGTTGGCCTCGTTGCAAAACTCTTTCGCGTTCCGATGATTTACGTCGAATGCGGCGCACAAGTCACCCAGCCTTCGCTTACGGGGCGCCTCATGTATTGGTTGGCGGATGGGTTTTACGTGCAATGGCCCGAACTCATCCATGCCTACGGCCCCCGCGCGTTGTTTCGAGGAAGCCTCATTGACGAGAACAGGCCCTTCAAGGGGGACCGAAGTGCCGAGAGCCGTATGAACGTTACGCTCGTGCAACCCGCCCAATCCCACGGTTTCTCGAGTGACCAGCCGCCGATGGGGCTCGGATACGTCGCGTCTGCGCTCGAACAAGTGGGCTGCGCCGTGCGCCTAATCGATGCCAATGTCGAAAAGCTAACCCCCAAAGCCGTCGCAAACATTCTCATGCAACAATCGCCCGATATAGTCTGCTTCACCGTGACAACCCCGCTCGTCCCGAGCGCGCTCGATACCGTGCGGGACCTGCGCCACCGCATCGAGACCCCGCCCGTCTTCGTGGCGGGCGGGCCCCATGCGACCGTCCTGCCCGAGGAACTGCTCGTCGAGGACGGCTTCGACTACGTCGTCCGAGGCGAAGGCGAGGACACCGTCGCGGAACTCGCCGAGGGGCTGCTGGCCGCGCCTAACGAAACCACCGCGAACATCGAGGATATTGCCGGCGTCTCCTGGCGCCGAGGCAGCGCAATTTGCCACAATCCGGACCGCGCGCTGTGCCACGACGTCGATTCGCTGCCCTGGCCGGACTGGTCCATCTTTCCCCTTACAAAGTACTCAAGTTTGGCGCGGCGCAACGACTTTTGTTTGCCCATCATGACCACCCGGGGGTGCCCGTATGCCTGCACGTTCTGCTACAAAGGCATATACGGCCAGAAAGTGCGGCTGCGGAGCCCGGAAAGCGTCGTGGACGAATGGCAGTTCCTCATCGAGCGGTACGGCGCGAAGGAGATCGCCGTCATCGATGACGTGTTTACGATCAAGGCCGAGCGCGCTATAGCGGTCTGCGACCTGCTCGTCGCGCGCGGCCTCGATCGCATCCCGTGGTCCACGACAAACGGCATTCGCGTCAACAACGTGGCGCCCAAGCTGATGCACGCGCTCAAACGCGCCGGCTGCTACCGCGTCTACTTCGGCGCCGAATCGGGCGTCCAGCGCGTAATCGACGATCTGAACAAAAAGATCTCGCTCGACCAGGTGCGCGACGCCGTGCGCATGGCCCGGGAGGCCGGACTCGAAGTCGGACTCTATTTCATGTTGGGCAACGTCGGCGAAACTGAAACCGACATGAAGGCAACCGTCGCGTTCTGTCTCGAACTCGACCCGGATTACGCTCAGTTCACCATCGCCACGCCCTACCCTGGCACAGAGATGTACCGTCAGATTGAGGAAGGCGGCGAATTCCTCTTCGATTCATGGGAAGATCTGGCGTCCTATGGCAACTTGGCGTTTACGATGGGCGACCTCACGCCGGAGGGTGTCGGCCGCATGTATCGACAGGCGCTTCGCAGGTTCTACTTCCGGCCGAAATACGTCCTGCGTCAGGGTTGCCAGAGCTTCACCTGGACAGGGCTCAAGCACCGCATAAAGGCCACGCGCCTCCTTGCCAAAATGGCGCTTCCGCGAGGCCGCCAATGATTTACGTCACGGTAGGGACGCTGTTCCTGGATTTCCCGCGGCTCATCCACAAGATGGACGCGATTGCCGACGCGACGGGTGAGGAGATTTTGATCCAGACGGGGCTCTGCACAACGCTGCCCAAACACTGCGGCCATTTCGACTTCAAGCCGCACGACGAGTGCCTCGCCATGCAGCGCGAAGCACGCGTCGTTGTGTGCCATGCCGGCATCGGCTCGATACTCGATGCACTGTCCGTTCGACGGCCGCTCCTCGTTGTGCCGCGACTCAAGAGACACAACGAACACCTCACTGACCACCAACTCGATATTGCCGACGCCGTGCAACGCCGGGGCTGGGGCCGCGCCATCCTCGACGTCGACGACCTTGACCACGCCTGCGCCAATCCGCCCGCCGTACCGGAGGCCTATACGCCCGCCAAACACCGGCTCATTATTGCGATTCGAGACGCCATTGACCGCGTCGCCGCAGGAAACCCGGCAAGGTGACCGCGTCATCGGAACTGCCCCGCTGTGCGCGGCCCATGGAGCGGCCCGCGACGTTGGACCCCAAGACGGCGATCGGCAATCCCCGGTTCGAGGCTTTCCCTCCTTGTCTCGTTCTACGAGGCCTTCCCCGCACTGCCGAAAAGCTCGATTAGGCCTTCCACCTTGCGTTGCAGTGTAACACGAGCGACGGTCAGGACATCCGTCGCCAGCCCGGAGCCGATGACCTCATACGGGTTGTAGTCGCGGGGCGCCCGGGCGCAGGCCTGGCGCAGTGCGTCGAAGTAAACTTGTTTTAAGGCGCTGCCGACGTTGATTTTCCGGATGCCGCGGCGCGGGGCCTCGGCCAGGTCGGCGGGTGCAACCGAGGTGGCGCCGTGCAGCACCAAGGGCACGCGCAGAGAGGCGTGCAGGTTGGCCAAGCGTTCGAGATCCAGCCGCGCCTCGGTGCGGCCGTGTGTATGGACCTGGCCGATGTCCACGGCCAGCGCGTCGACCTGGGTGCGTTCGAGGAACTCGAGGGCCTGAACGACGTCGGTGGCCGGGTGGCGGGCCGCAGTCCCGACATGACCGCCGCCGGCGCCCGTCAGGGGCGTGATCTCTCCCTCGACGGCCGCGGCCCGGGCATGGGCCGCGTCGGCGACTTGCCTGACCGTGGCCGCCTGCTCGTCGAACGACAGGGCCTCGTCCGTAAACATGACGACTTGGAACCCAAGGTCTATCGCCTCGAGCACCCACGCCAGATTCGAGCATTCGTTAAACAGGAGGCATGCCGGCACGCTGAGACTTCTGCACACGTCGAGTCCGAACGCGGCATAGTGGCTGAGGCGGTCGCGTGCGGCGCGTTCCGGATGCGACAGGTACATGCCGCTAAAACCAAGAATAACGGGTGAGCGGGCCGCCTCGGCGGCGTCGGCGACGGCCAAGGTCGAGGCGAGATCCCAACTTTCAAAATACCCCACGGCGTAGCCGCCGCGTTCAGCAGCGTCCAGCATCTGCTTGAATGAAGTCAGCGGCAATGGATACCCTCCGACGCTACCTCTGCGCGTCTTTTCGTTGATTCGGGGCTGCGTTTAGCGTATCGCCTATTCGTATATCGAGTTCCTCGAGGATCAAAGCCATGTCCTGTTCGCCTCCCTTGTCAATCCGGCCTTTCCGGAGACGCAAGGCGCCGTGAGACGCCGCAACGACGCACGCACGCCCGTCCGAGGCGAGCACGGTGCCGAACGGCGCCGGCTTGTCGATGGGTAACATCTCGGCGTCCGACAAGTACACCCTCGTGCCGGCGACGTCGCAGAAGCACTTGCCCGGTGTAATGACGATCCATCGCCGCAATTGATCGGCCTCTGCCGCCCAGTCCAGCCGGAAATCCTCGTTACGCGTGCCGCCATAATAAGAAGCGCCCTCGACGCCTTGCGGTCGGGCAGATATCGTGCCGCCTCCCGCGTCGGCAATCAACCGAGGTATCAGGTCGACGCTTTTGTCGATGATTCTGTCGTACAGCGAACGGACGGTATCGTCGGGCCGAGTGCGCACGCGCACCTGGTAGACGATGGCCCCGGTGTCCAATGCCTCGTCCATCACGTGCACCGTGAGCCCGGCGTATTTCTCGCCGTTGCGCAATGCCCAAAACACCGGGTGCATGCCCCGGTAGGCCGGCAGTAGCGAGGCATGGAAATTCACGGGCAGAATTAGGGGCACGGTGAGCATCTCGCCCCTCAGCCGGTACGGGTAGCCCACGGCCACGAGGAGGTGCGGGCACAAGTCGGCGGCCCAACCCACGCACGCCGGCGCGTTCGGCTCGGCAGGTGCAAGCACCGGGATTTCATGTTGCCGTGCGATCTGCGTGAACGCCGAATCGGACGCTTGAGCGGGATTGGTGGACGTGCGCCTCGGGGGCGGCGCGTCCACGACGCCTACGACGCGGCAGTCGGCGTGGATGAGCGCTTGGAAATGGCGATTGCTGAACGCGCTCTGCGAATTGCCGAAGAAGAGCACTCGAAATCCATTCCGGCTCATGTCCGCTCGGCGCCTTCCGGGAACCGGATGTCTTTGAATGCAGCGGCGCGTTCCTCGAGAGGTCCTTCGACGGCCATGCGCTCGATGCTCGAGCCGAGTTGGACGCCGTGGACCTCCGTGTGATCGATGACGTATTGTCCGTCCTCGGGATTGACCAGACTTGCGCCGTGCGCGAGGATGATGACATCGGGCTTGTATTCCTTGACGAGGGCCGCGTGGTCCTGGGTGCGTTTCGCCATCTCCTCGAGGGAACGCCCCTCTCCGTAACCCGTAGTCCCGCCTTTAGTGATGCCGGCGTGAAAGATGAAGATGTCGGGTGGGGCTTCCGTCATGAGCCGCGCCGCGTCTTCTTCATTGAAGGCATAACCGATGGTGAGCAGATCGAGGTCTCGGGCGATATTGAGCATGTCCAGTTCCATCTGATAACCCAACCCGGTTCGCTCGAGGGTCTTGCGGAACTCCCCGTCGAACCATGCCACCGTTGGGAAATTGTGTACGCCTGAGAACCCAACCCGCCGGCAATCCTCGAGAAACAACCGCATATCGCGGAGCACGTCGACGCCGTTAAGCCCGGCGATTACGGGCACTTCCTTAACCTGCGGCAACACTTCGCGCCTGCCGACCTGATAGACCATTTCGTTGGCGTCGGCCATCGGCAACATGCCGGCCAACGAGCCGTACCCCTGCATGCGGAAGTAGCCGGTGTTGTATACCCCGATGATGTCGACCCCCCCCCGCTCGATGAACTTGGCGCAGATGCCGTTGCCCGCGCCCGTCATCACCAGCGGCTTGCCCCGGCGTATCTCGGCGCGCAACCGTTCCAGAAACTCGCTGCGCGTGTATCGTTTAGCCATCGTCGTTTCTCCTTCCTAACGTTGGGGGCTCATTGCCGATCCCTGTCACGGATAAGGGCGATGAGCTGTTCCGCGGCCTCTGTGGCAAACGCGGGATCGTCGATGTGCGTATCGCGTTCGATTACGGCGATATTGTCAGGAAGATTCTCCTTGAGCGCGCGCACGAACGCCGCGTCCGCTTCGGGATCGTAGAATCCCTCCCCTTCTACCGCGTAGCTGTCGTATCCAGCCGTTGGGATCATGAAGACGCCGCGATCCTTGGTGTGTTCGAGCCGGTTGGCGACTTCGCGGCCTACGGCCGCCATTTCCTCGGCATCGAGCCGCACGTCGGTGATCTGGGGACTGTGTCGGATCAGCGTCCGTTTGCTGAACGGCTCAGGGACCGTCTCCGGTTCATTAAACACCAATACTTCGATCGCGCCGGGACAAAGTACTTGCGGTAGGCCGAGTTTGCCGGCCCACGTGAGCCGTTCTTCGCCGCCGTTGAGCAGCGCGTCAAACATGTGGTTCGACACTTCGATGGTTGCATAATCCAGAATGGCGCCGATGATGCCCTCCTGCATCATCTGTTCCATGGCGCGTCCGCCCGGACCGATAGCATGGAACACGATGGTCTCGAACCCGGCCGCCTGGAGCACCTCGGCAGCCTTCATGGCGCCTTGGGTGGTAATGCCCACGGTCGTGATCGCCACAAGCGGTTTGTCACCGCGCTCGAGTCGGACCTTCGAAGCCGCCATGCCGCACACGGCCCCGGCCGCGTTGACGAGGACCTTCCGAGTAAGCGGATTCAACCCCAGAATGTCCGCCACCGAGAACATCATCGTGATGTCCTTGATGTCGACCCACGGCGCGACGTTTCCGCTGGCCATGGTCGACACCATCACCTTCGGAACACCGTACGGCAACGCCCGCATAACGCGCGTGCACAACGTAGTGCCTTGGGTGCCGCCCAGTCCCAACACGCCGTGGGCACGGCCCTCTGAAACCATCGCGACGACGAGGCGTGTGGCGCCTTCCGCCATGACGGGGGCCGCCCGCTCGCGCGACGGCCCGGCAAGAAGCTCCGATAACGGCGTCCCGCCGGCTTCAGCAACCTGCTCGCGGGTAACGTCTGCGTCGGCCTGGGGCGTGCCGACAACGCCCGTATCTACCAGGACGGCCTCATCGCCGAAATCGGCGATTTGCTCGCGGAGATACTGCGCCTCCCGCCCTTTTGTGTCTAATGTGGCCAGTACAACGATCCTTTTCCCACTCACGGCTGCATTCCCCCTTTCGCTTCCTTTGGCGGATTAGGCCCCTCTCGCCCGACCGAAACGGTTTACTCGAGCGGCCTCTGGGCGCTAACCTGCCGCAGGTGAATACCGTACACGGCGTCGCGTCAATGCGGCATTTTGATTCCGCGCCCTGCTGCAAGATTGAGGTAGCCAATGGGGGCCGTCGTCGGATTCAGGCAGTTCGAGGCGTGCAGAAACATGCCGTATTCTACAGGAGATTGGGGCTATGCGACAACTCCTTTTCTTGGTTTGGGCCTGCGTCAGATTCTGGGGTTTTCATGCTGTGCGTTGTTCCCAGAAGTCTTCTTCTCGATTAGAGGGTTTCGTGCAACGGAGTGCCAGAATGGCGTTTGCGCCTCGGACGGTCCATTCC
>Ga0180437_10003324_pt1 | contig 24070 bp, 24 predicted proteins | sample SS_ome_4_FD_132410 | JGI IMG/M metagenome (GOLD analysis project Ga0180437, IMG submission 132410) | Hypersaline lake sediment archaeal communities from the Salton Sea, California, USA - SS_3_D_1 metaG | ecosystem: Environmental > Aquatic > Non-marine Saline and Alkaline > Hypersaline >... | reverse complement strand
GACAACGTTTTCGCCGCCACTACAATCGAGTTCGTGCTGTCAAAGATTGTCGGCATGCTGGGCAGTTTGCCCCGCCAACCGTGGCACACTGAGCGGTAGATTCGTTCACGCCGCTCGCCTTACGTAGAAGTAAGCGTAGGAAGTTCGGTCTAGCCCGCGACCAAATCCGCCAGTACGTCGCGGATGGCGCCTACCCGGTAGACGTACTGTGGCTCGCGTGGGCCACGATCTTGTTGTTCCTTCCAGTCGCCGCCCTCGGGATGCTGTTTTCTCCAGCGGTCCAGCCTCTTGCGGATCACCTCGGCGCCCAAGTGCAAGACGGCGGCAAGATCGCCGGCGGACATCCAGGCTTCCCCCGGAAGGCTATCAAGCGTCACGGGGCCAGGGCCGGGGGTGCATGGACTTGTCGCTTCCGCCAGAGCGTCGGCGCCTTCCTGCCAGTTTGCGATTGATACGTGAACCGGCCGGCTGGCACTGGAGACGATCTCCACCCGCTCACAAACTCCCCGGCCGCGGACTGGGCGACGGCCCACGTCCCGTCCGGCGTCTGGGCCATTTAGTAACAGCTTCGGCTCGCCGTCTAAGAAGCCGCGCCGGAGTGCGAAGTCGAGAACATAAGAGTCGCGTCCCTTGGCAATCTCTTCGCGCGCTTCGATGCCCTCAGCCGTAAGGCGCCATCGCTCGACGCCGATGCGTTCCAACTGCAACACTGGTGGATCGGGTTCCCGCAGCCAACGGCCCCAGCGTTGCCAGGCGTCGCGGTAAACGGCTTACATGGCCTCGACCATGCCGTACTCGCCAGTCGCTGAAATCGTCGCCTCGATGGCTTCATTGGCGCCAGGCAACCTCGCCCGTAGCGTGATGCGGCGGTCCAATAGTCCTGCCGCCGTCAAGTGAAATGCGGCTTGCTCTTCCGCGTCGGTCCACTCTGACGGGTTGCTGTCAATCCAGGTGTCCGGCGTCTCGTCGATGATGCCGAGAATGGATTGTTCGATAGTGGTCATCGCTCAACCCCCTTCCCACCAGCATCGGCGCCACCAGAAAACAACCAGGCGTGAACATGCTCGACCACGGCCCGCAGCCGGTCATCGCCGATCCGCTCACGATACCGAACCGCCATCGACGCATCGACGTGGCCCATGATCCCATCGACCGCGATTTGATCGAGCGTTTCGCCGGCCACGGTCGCGAAAGAGTGCCGTAACGAGTAGAAGCCTCGGCCACGCCGTCGCATCTTGGGGGGCGGATGCTCGCCGCGCTCTTTCGCCTCTTTCGCCGCGGCCCGGTCGATGGCGTCTTGCAACTTGGCAAACTCGTTGGAGAGCGGATTGTCGGGGGTGTCTTTGTGCCAGCTTCCGCCGCGTTTGGTCACAAACACAAGAGGCTCGGCACACTCGACTTTTGGTTGCTTCCGTTTGTCCAGCCACTCGCGGATCGCATCGACGGTTTCCGACCATAGGGGGATGCGGCGCGGGATCGCGGTTTTAGGGCGTGGCCAATCCAGCCACCTACCGTCCAGGTCCAGGGCCTCCAACGGCATCAGCGATAAGTCGCTGTTGCCCAGTCCGCCGTTGATCGCCAGTAGGATCATGGCCCGCATTTGCACGCCGGCGGCGTTCAGTAGGGCGTGAATCTCGTCCGCCTCGAACATCCGCAGCCCGCCGGCGTGGCGATGCGCGCGTATCACCTTAGCTTGTGGTCGCTTGAACTGGGGACCGAACCGCAAGGGGCGGTCCAGCAGTCCAGCTTCGTAAGAGAACTTGAAAATACTTCGCGTCCGCTGAACCTCGTTGCTCAGCGCGATGGCGCCACGGGTCTTGGCGAGCGACTTCCGCAGCTTCGCGAAATCGTCGGGCGCCAGGTCAGCCGCTATCCGGTCGCGACCAAACGCCGCTACGACGATCGCGCATGTCCGCTGATGGTCTATGAAGGATCGCGGAGACAACTCGCCATTGTCCCGCAGTTCTCGTTTCCAGTTCAGGAACTCGTTGGCCACGTCGGCCACGGTCACGCCGTCCGTTTTCGGGCGGGGGCGCCTGCCGGCTTGCAGGGCATCGGCTACCCGATGGTACTCCGCCATCGCGGCGGACGATCCGAAGTCGGGGGCGGTGGGATCGACCGGGCCGAAATACTCCAACCGCTGATTGATCTTTCGCGCCCACCGCAACGAGGCGTGGACCAGCAGGGGCAGCTTCTCACGCTGCTTGAACTTGCGGGCGGCTTTGAGAGTGGCGGCTTTATCCGCAACCGGCCGCGTGGTAGAATTGTGCCTCATGGCATTCACCTTCCAGGCTCAAGGAACAGGTGGGTGTCAGTTGACACCCGGCCGCCTGAAACGGCCGGGTGTCATTTTCGCCAAAACGGGCGAATCGCTGTAACGATAAGCTACCAGGTGTCAAAACGGGTGTCAAGCAGTGAAACGAAAACACCAAAAAACGCGACGTAAAGCCCCATAGCCAAACACGTTGCACCCGTAGCTCAATTGGATAGAGCATCGGTCTACGGAACCGAAGGTTTCAGGTTCGAATCCTGACGGGTGTACTGAACGTAACTTCAGCCGAACGAAGAACTTATCGTACCTGCCGGGTAAACATTCGCCGAAGGGGTGGTAGCTGGCAAGTGGTCTGGCGGGAAAGGGCGGAATTCTCTAATTCGGAGCTATGAATGCTTCGTTGTTGGAACCGAATTTCGTTGAAGTGCGATAGCCCAGCACCCCCGTGAACAAACAGGGCGGACGCTTGCGCGCCCGCCCTGTGGTCGTTCTTCAAATTCCGAATTCCGACTTTGCCCTTACATCTTGCCCAGCTTGGCGATCAGATCGACCGTGCGGCAGCTATAGCCCCATTCGTTGTCGTACCATGCGATCACCTTCAGGAGCTTGCCGCCGATGACCTGTGTCCAGTCGGCTGCGAACACGCTGCTGTGCGAGTCGCCGCGGACGTCGGTCAGCACGATCGGGTCGGTGGTGTAATCCAGGATACCCTTGAGCGGGCCTTCCGCGGCGGCCTTCATCGCGGCGTTCACTTCGTCGGCCGTCACTTCCTTGCGCATCACGCACACCAGGTCGACGCAACTTCCGGTCGGCGTGGGCACGCGGATCGAGATGCCGGTCAGCTTGCCGTTGAGGGCCGGGATGACCTTGCCCACCGCCTTGGCGGCGCCGGTGGTGGTGGGGATCATGTTCAGCGCCGCGGCCCGGGCCCGGTACAGGTCCTTGTGCGGCAGGTCGAGCACCCGCTGGTCGTTGGTGTAGCTGTGGATGGTGGTCATCAGGCCGCTTTCGATTCCGAAGGAATCGTGCAGCACCTTGGCCACGGGGGCGAGGCAATTGGTGGTGCAGCTCGCGTTGCTGATGTACTTCATGTCGGCGGTGAGCTTGTCGTCGTTCACGCCGAGCACGCACATCAGGTCGGGGTCGTCCTTGGTGGGGGCGGAAATGACGACCTTCTTGGCGCCCGCCTTGGTCACGTGGCTGTCGTAACCGGGCTTGCCGTCTTTTCCGCGGGATGTGAACACGCCGGTGCTCTCGACCACGACGTCGACGCCGTTGTCGCCCCAGGGGAGTTTGCCGGGGTCTTTTTCCGCCATGGCGGCGATCTTCTTGCCGTCCACGATGAGCGACTCGTCGTCATAGCTCACCTCGCCGGCGTAGCGGCCGTGGATCGAGTCGTACTTCAGAAGCGTTGCGAGGGTTTGGTTGTCGGTGATGTCGTTGATGCCGACGACCTCGAATTCGTTGCCACGGCTCATCAGGATCCGGAACACGAGACGGCCGATGCGGCCAAAACCGTTGATGCCAACCTTAACTGCCACGGGAGAACTCCTTTCACGACGGGGGAGGGTGTGTACGTTGTGGACCTCGCAGGGATTATAGGACTGCGGCCCACGGCCCTCCAGGGGGCCCGGCGATTAGGGCGCCTGCTTGCACGCTGCGGGCGGCAAGCGGTACGCTGTTAGCCGTAAGCCGTACACGCGCGGCGGGGCAAGCCGTACACGCGCGGCGGGGCGAAGGGCCGGGACCCTAGCGCCCACCCTTCTTGCGGCGGAGCAGACCGCCGAGAATGCCGGACGATGGCTTGGCGGAAGGCTTGGCCTTTCGCGGTCTGGCGGGGGCGTCCTGCGGCGGAAGACGCTGCGTGTCTTCCGGACGAAGACTGCGTTGCCGCGAGTGAATGCCGCTGCCAATCCCGCTGCCCGAGGCGGTCCGCTCGATGAGCGACTGGCCGAGGATGTCTTCCGGCGTTTCGAGCACGTCGTCGGCCGGCGGCGGTCCCACGGAGCCCAGGTCCAGCGGGCAGTATTTGATCTGGAAGCGAAGCAGGGCGATCCACAGGGTATCCCCGGGATCGAGCCTGTGCTCGTCCACGGCAAATCCGTTGACCCGCGTGCCGTTGCTGCTGTCCAGATCGTTGACAAACCAATAGCCCTGCCGTATCAGCAGCCGGCAATGATGCGCCGAGACGGTGCGATGCGGGATGACGATGTCGCAATCGGGACGGCGGCCGACCAGCAGAATATGCTTGTGCAGCTTATAGCTCACCGACGGAACGCCGGGTTGCCGGGGGCCGACGGGGATCAGTTCGCCCAACATGGTCTGGCCTGAGGGTTGAGTGCGGCATCGCCGCGCGAACCTGCCGCAGGCCCGGCGCCGTCTGCCCAACAAAGACCGCCTCAACTGTTCCGTTCCTTTCCACGTTAACACCGCCGGTTGGCCGCCGCAATATCATCGGCCCGAAAAAGGGCGCCGCCCGCTGCGAACCTGGAACGGAATCGGCAAAACGTCCATAATGGCGAAAACGAAACATTCGTAGTGACTTCGCATGTCCCAAAAGCTCTATATTCAAACCGTCGGCTGCCAGATGAACGTTCTGGACAGCGAGATGGTCGTGGCCGATCTCCGCGCGCGCGGCTTCGAGTTGACCGACCGGCCCGGCCCGGCCGACGTCATCCTGCTGAACACGTGCAGCGTGCGAGCCCACGCCGAGGAGAAGGTCTACAGCAACCTCGGCCGGCTGCGGCAGATGAAGCTCGAGCGGCCCGACAAGATTATCGGCGTAATCGGCTGCATGGCCCAGCATCACCAGATGGGCGTCTTCCAGCGGGCGCCGTATGTCGATCTGGTGGTCGGCCCGGGCCAGTTGCGCCAGCTTCCGGCGCTGATCGAAAAAATCCGCGCCGGCGAAGGCCGGCAAATGGAGGTGGGCCTGGGCCGCAAGGAAGGCAGCCGGGCGGCGGTGGCCCGCAGCCACGAGACATTCGACCCGCTCCGCGACCCGCAAATGCGGCCGAACCCGTTCCAGGCGTACCTCCGCATCCAGATCGGCTGCGACAAGTTCTGCACGTACTGCATCGTGCCGAGCGTCCGCGGGCCGGAACAAGGCCGGCCTCCCGAGCAAATTCTGGCCGAGGCCCGGCGCCTGGTCGAGACGGGCGTGGTCGAGATCACGCTGGTCGGCCAGACGGTAAACAGCTACCGCTACCGGCACGGCGACGGCCGGCAAACCCGGCTGGCCGATTTGCTGCTATCGCTCAGCAAGATTGAGGGATTGCGGCGGCTGAAGTTCGTCACGAACTTCCCGAAGGACATGACGGACGACCTGCTCGCCGCGGTACGGGATATCGACCTCGTCTCGCCGTATTTACATGTGCCGGCCCAAAGCGGCAGCGACGCGGCGCTGAAACGGATGAAACGGCTTTACACGGTGGCGCAGTACCGCGAGATGATGGAGCGAATCTGGGCGACCGTTCCCGATTACGCGGTAAGCAGCGACTTCATCGTCGGATTTTCCGGAGAAACCAAGGACGACTTCGACAAAACCTGTGAACTCGTTCGTTGGGCACGATTTAAGAATAGTTTCATTTTCAAATACAGCGTGCGGGAAGGAACCAAGGGCGCCGAGCGGTACGCCGACGACGTGCCCGACGACGTCAAACGCCGCCGCAACCACGAACTACTCGACATCCAAAGCGAAATCAGCTACCAGGACCATCAGAAGCTCATCGGCAGGTCGTTCGAAGTCCTCGTCGAAGGCCCCAGCAAGTCGGCGGTGAAGCGCGATCAAGACGAGGGCCCCCTTGTCCAGCTCACCGGCCGCACCCATCACGATCGCATTGTCTGCTTCCCAGGCGACAAACGGCTGGTCGGGCAATTCGTGGACGTCACCATCTTCGACTGCACGGCCAACGCCCTGATGGGAGAGGTCATCACGCAGCCGGCCTTCCATGGCTCGCTGGTTCGCAAATAAATAGCGGACGCCGCCGCCGGCGTCCGCGAAATATCCACTTCCCATGACGGCCGCTTGCGCGGACCGCGTCAGAGGATGTCCTCGTCGGCCGGTGGCCCCTCTTCTCGATTCTCGTCGCTCATTGGAAATCGCGGGCCTGGGGGCGGGCCCGTACCGGGACCGCGTCCAGGACCCATACCGGGACCACGTCCAGGGCCCATACCGGGACCACGTCCAGGGCCCATACCCGGACCGCGTCCAGGACTCATGCCGGGACCACGTCCAGGGCCCATGCCAGGACCACGTTCAGGACCCATACCGGGACCACGTCCGGGGCCCATACCAGGACCGCGTTCAGGACCCATACCGGGACCACGTCCAGGGCCCATACCGGGGCCAGCCGGGCCCGGCGGTTTCGGTCCCATGCCAGGACCGCGTCCTGGGCCGCGACCGTCAAACGGGCATTGGCCGCGGGGGCACGGAGGACCTTGCGGTCGCGGGCCGCGCATGTCAGGAGCGGGCCGCTCGGGACCCCGCATACCGGGACCAAGCGGGCAGGGGCGGCCGGGGCCGCGCATTTGGGGACCACGCATTCCAGAGTGCGGACCTCGTGGCGGCGGCGGGCCGTCACCAAGGATGGCCGCTTCCAAGGCGTCAAGCTGCCGGCGGATCGCGTCGATTTGAGCCAGGACCGCCCGCTTGTCGCCGCGGGCCCAATCGTCGCGTTTGGCTCCGCGCGGCGGCGGAGGAGGGCCGGGCGTGCGATCGAACTCACGTCGTCCGGGCTCCCGGATGCCGGGCTGGCCGGGACCACCCCGCCCAGGCCGAGCGTCGGGCCGGAGCCCGCCGCGGTCGCGCGGCGGCGGGCCTTCCACATCCGCCACGGCGCCAACGCCCGTTTTGCCTGCCGCCGTCACGTCCGAAGGCGAGGCGGCGTCGGCCGCCGGGTCTTCGGCCCGGGCGATACCCGCCGCCAGCAGCAGGGCCGCCGCGGCCAGTGAAACCGCGGCCCAGTTTTCCCATTGCATCTTCATCGTGTCGCTCCTTTCGTGTGAGCTATTGTCGCTGCGCCGCAAGCGGCGTTAGAACTCGAGGGGATCGCGTTGACCCGTCAGTTCGCCAATACGTTTTTGAACGATGCGGTCCGCGTTTTCATTGCGGACATTGATTTGTTTTTTCAATCGCGTGAGCTGTTCTTCCAGACGCTCTAATTCAAGCTCGCGCCGTTGTTGACGCACTTTGAAATGCTCGCTGACGACTTCGTGTAATTCCCGTTGAATGGCTTCTTTGGCGTCTTCGGCGGCGACGCGGTAGAGCTGGGCCAGCTCGAGGCTTCCCCGCTCCAGCTCCTGGTCCTGCGTGATCAGGGCGTACATCTCGGGGTCGCGCTGCTCCAGGGTGGACCAGTCATCGCGAAAACGCGGGTGCCCCGGAGGCGGGCCGCCGTGACGTCCCATGCCAGGGCCGCCCATGCCGCGACCGGGGCCGCCGGGGCCGTGCGGTCCCGGCCCCATGCCGCGTCCGTCATGTGGCGGCGGTCCGCCACGATCGTTCGGTGGCGGGGAACCTGCAGGCTCTTCCCACGCGTCGGGGTCCTGGTTGGCCGGCGGGCGCGACGGGCGGGCGGCTTCCTCGCCGCCGCGGCGCGGGCCGAAGCCACCGAGGCCGCCCGGCTGGGCCGCCGCCGGCTGGCAGAGAGACAGCAACCCCGCTACCACCAGAACTCCCAGTGTGAATGTCCCATATCTGGATTGCATCTCGTTGCTCCTGAGTAAGGCCGCTAAAGCGTCTCGTCATCGACGGAATGTTCGAAAATATCCACTTGCCATTGGTAACTGTCCGAAAGGTCGCTCTCGACGCCCCAGTCGCTCGATGCCATCGCGATGTCGGCCTGAAGCTGCGAAGCCTCCTCGTCGAACGAGTCGTTCCAGGCCAACGCGGCGTCGAGATCCGCGTTGCGTACCGAGCCGTCGGTCGGCGCCGATGGGTGACCGCCCGGCGAAACATCGACCGGCGCCGCGGGTGGGATGGACGGCGCCAGTGTCTTCGCCTTGGACGGCTGCGGTCGGGCGATCGCGTTTCCAGGTTCGTCGCCTTCCCGGCCGACCCAGACAAACGCGGCCACCAGGATCGCCGCTGCCAGCGCGGCCAGGGCGGCGATGACCGCCGGAGCGCGGGAAGAACGGCCTGGGCCACGCCGTCGCAAGAGCGCTGCGGGTGTGGGCTGATTCGATGGATCCAATCCGGCTGTCAAATGCCGGGCCAGCCGCTCCGCGTCGGCGGGGCTTTCCCGGCTGGCCAGCAGATATCCGAAGGCGTCGTACGCGGCGGCCAGTTCGGCGGTTTCCGGGTCGCCGGCCAGGGCTTCGCCGCGGGCCGGGTCGGTCGCGGCGGTCAACCGCCGCAGTTCGTCGTGATGGGTGGATTCGGAATCCATAGTTCTATGGCGCTCTCACACCTAAAATCGTTTTAAGTCGCTTGAGCCCGCGGTGGCAGTGGCTCAGGGCGGTATTCAGCGGGCAGCCGAGTTGTTCGGCGATCTGGGCGAACTCGAGTTGGCCGTAAAACCGCATCAGCAGAACCCGCCGCTGCGGTTCGCTGAGTTGGTCCAGGGCGGCCTCGAGCCGCTCGCGGTCGTCCGCCGCCACCAACCCCGCATCGGGGTCGGGGGTGGCGGCGACGGGCTCGGCGGCCCGCCAGCCTTCGTCGTCCAACTGCCGTTCCGCACGTTTCTTGCGAAACCGGTCGATCACCAGGCGGTCGGCGATCTTGAGCAGATAGGCCCGCGCTTCGCCGGTTTCCTGGTAGCGGTCTCGGGCCTGCCAGGCCCGGCGAAAGACATCCTGGGCGACGTCCTCCGCCACATCCCACCGCCGCACAAACCCGAGCACGTACCCCCTCACCGCGGGCCCGTGCTCCCGCGCCCAACGCTCCAGCCTCTCTCGGGCGTCCCGGTCTGGGTCGTTTTCGCTCATGCTGCACTAGGATAAACGGGCCGGGCGCCGGGATATTGCACCACTCGACCAACGGCGCCGCAGCTTTCCGACGCCGCGGTGTTCAGGGTACAATTCTGGTGAGACTCGTTAATCTAACGCTATCGTCCCCCGTCGGGCATTCCCTCGAACCAGACGAGACCCACCGGCATGGCCATTCGCGTCACTTGCCCCGGTTGCCATAAGCGGTTCGAGGTGGGCGACCAGTTCGCCGGTCGGACCGGGCCGTGCCCCAAGTGCAAGACCCAGATTCGGATTCCCACCAAGGAGGAAGAGGTCAAGATTCACGCCCCGGACGATTTCCAGGGCGTGCGGGGAACCTCGGGGGAACTGGTGCTCAAACCGGTCTCGCGGATCGAGTCGAAGCTGAACGTGGTGACGGCGATTGGGGTAGCCGCCGCCTGTTTGATCGCCCTGATAGCGGCGGTGGTCGTACGGGTCGCCACCGACGCCGATCCTTCGTGGTTCCCCACGTTGGCGCTGGGCGCCGTGCTGTTGGCGCCGCCGCTGGTCTTCGGCGGTTATCTCTTCCTTCGCGATGAGGAATTGGAGCCCTACCGAGGCGGGGAACTCTACATCCGCGTCGGCGCCTGTGCGCTCTCGTACGCGCTGTTGTGGGGCGCTTACGGCGTCATCGAATACAGCCTGTCTCCCGGCGGGGCGGAATTCTCGATCGACGTTAAGACCAACGCCGTGATCGAGCCAGGCCCCGGCCTGCCCATCTACCAGTTGGTTTTTGTGGCGCCGATGGTCATGGGGCTGGGCGCCCTGGCGGCGTACGCCTCGCTCGATTTGAATTGGGGCAACGCGTTCTTCCATTACGCCTTGTACCTGGCCGTCACCGCGGCGTTGCGGCTGATTACCGGGCCGCAGTTGGTAAGCTTTGGATAATGGATCGGCGGTTCACCATGCGTCGTTCCCGCCTTTCGCAACTGCCGGAACTGCTGGCCGTGGACGCCCGGCGGCTGCTCATCCGCATCCCGCCCGAGACCGATATCCCACTCACGCCGCGAATTTGCGAACTGATCGACACCGGCGACTTCCGCCGCCTGGCGGGGATCAGCCAGTTGGGGCTGGTGGCCCACGTCTACCCCGCCGCCAGCCATTCGCGGTTCGAGCATTCCCTGGGCGTGTACCGGATGGCCCTTGCGTACTTGCAGCGTCTGATGCACGACGAGCGGTTCAGGCAGCTCATCGACCAGCGGCAGGCCCTGCGGTTTTTGGTGGCGGCCCTCTTGCACGATCTCGGGCATTGGCCGTTCTGCCATCCGATCGAAGACCTTGGCCTAGCCGAGACGCCGGACCACGAACTCTTTGCCAACAGCTTTGTGCTCGAGGGGGAGATCGCGGACATCCTGCGGGACCGTTTCGAACTGGCGCCGCGGGAGATCGTCAGTCTGCTCTCGGAGAAGCCGCAGGATATTCCCTCGCGGCTTTTGGGAAGCATGCTCTCCGGGCCGATCGACGTCGACAAGATGGATTACCTGGCCCGCGACAGCCTGCACGCCGGCGTGCCGTACGGGCGGAACTTCGACCAGCAGCGGCTCATCGGCGGGCTTTGCCTGAACGAAGCGGGCGACGGCCTGGCGATCAACGAGAAAGGCCGCACCGCGGCGGAGATGATGGTGTTTGCCCGCTACGTGATGTTCAGCGAGGTCTATTGGCACCACGCGGTTCGCTCCGCCACGGCGATGATGCAGCGGGCGTATTACCTGCTGCGGCCGTCGCTCGATCTCGACACGCTCTTCCGGCTTCACGAGAGCGGCTTTATCGACACGCTGCTCGACGCCGCGGCGGGCACGCCGGCCGAGCCGCTTGTGGATGGGCTGTTCGGCCGGACTCGCCGGCTTTACAAACGGCTATTGCAACTGAGCGTGTTCCAGCGGAGCGACCTGTACGACCGGCTGGCGCGGCGGCCGTATCCGTGGCTGGTGGCGTGCGGGGAGCGACTGGCCGAGCGGCTCAGCCGGCGCGCGGGCCGCCGCATCGCCGCGGATGAACTGCTGATCGACGCCCCGCCCCAGCGGCGGGAAGTGGAGTTTCGCGTGGACGTGCACTTCCCCAAGGAAGCGGTTTACCGTCCGCTGGCGGAATTCTCCCCGGTCGTCCGCACGCTCGCGACGCGGCAGTTCGACGACTATGTCAAACGCGTTCGGCTGTACTGCGATCCATCCCTGAAGGACCGCTTCGCCGGCGCTGAAGACGCCCTCTGCGACGACCTGCTGGCCGCGGCGGAAGAGACCGACCGGGGCCCCTGACAGGGCGGTTTTTGGATTTCGGTCATTCGACCTTCGAATTTGTTTCGGATTTCGAGATTCGGACTTCGGATTTCAACATGCGCAAACCGCGCTGAAGCTACGGTGTAAGGATCTAATCTGTAAGCCACCGGGCCACCGCCACCCCGGCCGCCACCATCGCCAGGCCCCCGATCAGGTTGAGTCCGACGTTGGCGGCGGCGTGCAGGTAGTGGCCCTTGTGCACAAAACCGATCGTCTCGACGCCGAAGGTGGAAAAGGTGGTCAGGGCGCCGAGCAGCCCCACGCCGAGCGCCGTCCGCCATTCGGGGGTAATTCCAATGTCGGCGTCCGCGATTTCGGCCAGCGCCGCGAGCAGAAAACAGCCCACCAGGTTCACCGTCAACGTTCCCCATGCCATCTTGCTGCCGAGGTAATCGTTGAAAAAAACCTGGCAACCCAGCCAGACTCCATACCGCGCCAGCGCTCCCGCGGCGCCAAAGCAAGCGATCAGCAGCAGTTCTCGGAGGGTGGGGGGATACATCGCGGCGAGGGATGGAACTCGTTCGGCGCCAAGCAGTTACGGCGTTTACCGGCGGTCGCTAAACGCGTTGAGCCCCGAGCCGAAGGCGACGGGGGCCAAGACCCAAAAGCCGCGGCGCCTGCGGCTTGCGGTGAAACGCCGCGAACGGCCCGAATTCCAGGGTACTCGAAGCCGTCCATTTCGTTAAGATAGAGGGAACCCGTCACGTACGCCCCTTGCCTACGCTGCGGGTTTTCCATTTACGGCTCAGCCTGCAACAATTTGCGCCCGACGGCGTTCAATGTAAGATATGGGCACGCTCGACTATTTTCTGGTGCTGTGCGTGGCGCTGCCGATGGCGGCGCTGGCGTTTGATTACGGGCCACGGATGATGAATTTGGTAAACGAAATGACCACGGTTCTGGTATCGTGGCCGTTCATGTAGGGGCGGAGTCTTCCACGGAACAACCACTTTTGAGGCATTACCATGAAGCGTCGCATTTCCACGATTGCCGCCTGGCGGAGGTTGCTGGCCCGGCTGCACCGGGACCGCGACGGCGCCGTCAGCATTGAGACCATTTTAATCATTGCGGCCATCGCCATCCCGGTGCTCATTTTCCTGTTGCGATTCGGCATTCCGCGGATTCGCGACTTCTTCAACCAGGGAATGGACGACCTGGAAGGCGGCGCCGACGCCATGGGCGCCGGCGGGCCGTGAACCGGCGGCTTACCGGCGGGCGCATCCCATGGCCGCGCTGATTGCTTTGTTCGGGCTGCTGATCGGCGCCACCGTATGCGACCTGGGGTGGCGGCGGCTGCCCAACCGGCTCACCTACGGCGGGATGGGCGCGGCGGTGTTGCTGGCGATTGCAGAAACGGCATTGAGACCGGAGAAAACAACGGGCTGGTGGGGCGCGGCGCTGGGAGAGATTTCACCGCTGGCGGTGGTCGGTTGGGGCGATAGCCTGCTGGGTCTGGCGGTTTGCGGCGGTATCATGGTGGCCTGCTACGTCGTCTTCGGCGAAGGGGGCGGTGACGTGAAACTGTTGGCCATGATCGGCGCGTTCCTCGGGCCCTTCGACGGCGTGCTGGTGATGCTGTGGACGTTCACGCTCGGCGCCTCGCTCGCCATTGTGACGCTTTTGTGGAGCGTCGGCGCCGTGGAGTTGGTCCGCCGCATCGGCCGAGCGGCCCGCCGCTACGTCCGCACCGGTTCCCGCGACGTCATGAACGAAGAAGAACGCAAACTGTTGAAGGCCAAACTGCTCGTCGCCGCCCCGGCGCTGGTGGCCACGGTGTTGGTGGTTTTTCGAATGAGTGATTGGCTATAGTCGCCGCTCGCTCCGCGAACGGACGCCCTTTCGCCGAGCGAAATGCGACATCGGAGCGAAATGCGAACCCGAACATGTCCCGTCAAATTCTCTTCGCCGCGCTCCCCTACGTCGGCCTGCTGGTCGTGGCGGTGGGAGTGCTGGCGGGGCTGGCTTATCTGGCGGGGGCACGGGTCAGGCTTACGCGGCTGGCGGGCCTTCATGCCGATCGGACCGGCGGCGTGCAGAGTTTGAGCTTCGTTCTCACGCTGCCGATCTTCATCATCGTGATGCTCATCATCGTGCAGCTCAGCCAGATCACCATCGCGGCCGTCGTCGTGGAGTACGCGGCTTTTGCGGCGGCCCGCTGTGCGGTGGTCTGGATTCCCGCGTACGTGGCCGAAGATTTCGAGGAAGAGAACCAGATCGCCGGCTTGCGTTACGAGGGAGACGAGGTCCGCGCGGGTGAACGCTATTCCATTTACAGCGTGGCGGCGGAAAGCCCCAAGCTGAACAAGATCCACCTCGCCGCCGCCACCGCGTGCATGCCGATTTGCCCCTCGCGGGACGTCGGCGCCGAAGCCGCCCACGGTGGTAACGCCGCGGCCGAGCCGATGATTACGGCCTACCGGGCCATCTCCCCGGCGACCGCCGGCAACACGGAGATTCCCGACCGCATCCGCAACAAGCTGGCGTATGCCCTGCTCAACACGCAGGTGCAGATCGAGATCGCGCACAGCGAAGACGAGCCGCCGCTGGTCCCGCATTTTATCGATCCGGAGCCCCGCGACTTCCGCCCCGGCGAGATCGGCTGGGCCGATCAGGTGACGGTGACGGTGACGCACAACTTCGCATTGTTGCCGGGCCCGGCAAGGGTGCTCGCCCGCCGCGCGGACGCCCCGCCGGGAACCTCGCCCGAGGCCGACTACGGCGCGGACGAAGTGGCCCGCAGCATTGCCAAGGTCGGCCGCACCTACGTCCGCCAACTTAGCGCCACCGCGCGCTTGACCAATGAAGGAGAAAAGCCCGCTTTGCGGTACGTACAGCCGCTGCATGGAGGAGGGATGTGAAAATCCTGAATTCTAAATCCAAAATGCTAAACAAATTCGAAGGTTCGAAATGCGAAGGTTCGAAACCGCGCGCTCCAGCGCGAGACGCGGAACTCGCAGGTTTTGAATTTCGAATTTCGAATTTCAAATTTGTTTCGGATTTCGGATTTCGGATTTCGGATTTCCCGATTTGTCACAGCCGCCGCTTGCGGCAATTGGCCCTGGACCGCTCCGGCTCGATGAGCATCGTCTCGCTCTTCTCCGTCCTGCTGCTCACCTTCCTGATGGGCATGGTGATGAACTCCGGGCAGGAGGTGGACCAGAAAGTGAAGATGCAAAACGCGGCGGACGCCAGCGGTTACGCCGGCGCCCTGGTCATCACGCGGAGCATGAACTCGCTGGCCTACACCAATCATCTTCTGTGCGACGTCTTTGCGCTCACGGCGTTTCTGCGGGAGGCCCGCGATCAGAACGCCGCAAGTCTCACCGGTGAAATTCTCGACAACTGGGATCGGGTGGCGCCCGCCTTCGACGGTGCCGAGTTCGAGCCGTTCGCCAGGCTGGCGCCGGCCATCCGCGAGAAGGTTCCGCACGAACGGGAGATGGTGGCGACGTACTCCGTCTGGAACGCCGCCGCCGCCGAGATCGCCCTGCCCGTGATGGAAGAAATCCTGGCGTCCGAGGCGATTCCCCAGTACCAACGGGCGCTCGTCGCGGTGACGCCCGAGCTGGCCCAGTTCGCCGCGGACGACATGGCCCAGCGGCACGGGCAGAGCTGGCCGCGCAAGGTCGAACTGCGGGCCTGCCTGTGGCGGACGATGGTCGATCCGGTCGGCGGGATGGAAGAAGACGCCCGCCGCTCGCTGCCGGCGGTCGATCCCGTGATGGACGCCGAATTCGATCAGGAGGAGTATATCAAGCGGGCTCGCGACGAGCGGGAGTCGCTCTCGCACACGTATCTCAACCAATGGAATCGCTACACGCTGGTGGCCTTCGACCGCATCGGCAAGATGTCGCAGTTCGGCAACCTGTGGCGGACGTTTACGTGCGGGCAGTTAACGCGGCTGCTGGAAGACGAGTACCCCGACCGCAACCTGCCGATGCAGCTTCGCGACATGGAAGGCGGCGCCGTGCGGGAACACCTCGAGCGGGACTACAACTTCGTGGTGGTGGTCTACCGCGAGCCGCGGGTCAACCGCGTCCCCGGCGTCTTCACCAAACCGATTGAAACCGACACGCAGGCCTACGCACAGCTCATGCTGTATGTGCCCAAGAAGCGGCTGGTGTGGTGGACGCCGCCGCCGCGGACAGATCAGGAATTACAGGGGGGCGTCCCCGGCGAGGACGTGTATTTTCCGCTACCGGAAGAGGGCGACGGCGGCGGCGATGACGGCGAGGAGTTGGAGGAAATCCGCTGGCAGGACAGCCGTTTCCCCGCGCAGTGGAGCCTGCTTTCTCAGAATTGGTCGTGCCAGCTTTCGCCTGCCACCTCCGGCGCCATCCCCGGTATCCTCAGCGCCACGCCGTATGTAAATGACCTGGGCGACATCGACACCCCCGACCTGGCCGGCCTGACGCAGGAGGAGTTTTGGTGGCTGAGCAACCATTGAGGAAGGAATACGGAATGCTGAATACTGAATAATGAATGAGGAATAATGAATGAGTACGGAATATGGAATACGGAATAGGGAACGTGCGCCGCGAGCGCCGGACCCGATGTGTCCGTTCGGGCGGGTTTTCGACGGCCGGCGGCTCGTACTTCGTATTCCGTACTCCGTACTATGCATTCCGTACACGGTGCTCAGTATTCAGTACGCAGCGATTGGCGCGCGTCGCCCGCCCCGCCTCCGCCGTGGCCTCGCCCCGCTGGAACTCCTCTTGTGGCTGCCGGTGCTGATGTTTGTGGTCGCCCTGTTCGTCAACGTCGGCACGATGCAGGCGTGGCGGGTGCGGGGAGAAATCGCCTCCCGCGACGCCGCCTGGCGGGCCCGTTCCCCGCGGGCCGGAGCGGATGAACCGCGGCCCGTCGCCCGCGTGTGGCCGCCGCCGGCCCGGTTCGAAACCGACGACGAGGCCCTGCTGCCCCACCTCGACGATCCCCGCCTGGACCATCCGGTCGCCCGCGGGCCGCTACCCAACGGTTTTCAGGTGAACGATTACCTGGCGATGAGCCAGGGAACGTACCGCGGCGAGGCGGAGATGGAGCGGGCAACGCCGCTACTCCCGCAGTTGCGGCGCTTTGAAAGCGGAGAGATCAAGAACGCCCTGATCGAGGATCGCTTCACTGCGGCCGAGATGAATCTGTGGAGCAACACCCAGCGGCGGACCCACCACCTTTACGAAATCCCCAAGACCGATCCCGCACTGCCGCAGGCGTATGTGAACGCGATCATGGCGCTGCTGAACATGGCGAATTTCGACGGACTGGCCGTCCTTGACCGGGACGAGGATATTCTCCTGTTTCAAGGCTACTACCGGGACTTTCACCCTCGCATCGCCGGCGGCTGCTCCCTCGACCGCGACGACGTCTACGAGGAGCAGGTCCAGCGGATCGTAGATGAGTTGGACGAGGACAACGAGGTGGAACTGGGCGCCATCAGCCTCCTCCCGCGGACAATGACCCACTACTTCTTGAGCATGTACCGCGAGGCCCAGCGGCGACTGGAAGAACAGCTTGCCGAGATGCGGGCCAACCCGGACGCCGATCCCGCCGCTATGGAACAGGCCGAGCGAATGCTGGGAACCCTCCCGCCAAAAATCGCGGCCCTCGAACAGTACCAGCGGCGGCTGGACGCGATCGAAAGCAGGCTCGAGTCGGCCTATCGCGCGTACCGGGCGGCGCTGGGCTTTTAAGATCGGGTTTCGCAGTCCATCATGGATGAGGTTGCTGCCGCGCCCCTTCTACCATCCCGCTCGATCCACCCACGAAGGAACATATTTTTGGCCAAACCAACCAGAAGCCTCGGCGAGGTGCTAACGGAATTCGCTCGTCAGCGGCATCTCATGCAGCAAGAGCTGCAGAAGGTCATTGTCGGCCAGGATGACGTGATCGAGCAGATGTTCGCCGCCATCTTTACTCGCGGGCACTGCCTGCTGGTGGGCGTGCCGGGACTGGCGAAGACGCTCATGGTAAGCACGCTGGCCCGCATTCTGGACGTCACCTTCAACCGCGTGCAATTCACGCCCGATCTGATGCCCAGCGACATCACCGGCACGATGGTGCTGGAAGAGGCCGAAGGGGGCCGGCGGAGTTTTCGCTTTGTGGAAGGGCCGATCTTTACCAATGTGCTACTGGCCGACGAAATCAACCGCACCCCGCCCAAGACGCAGGCCGCGCTGCTGCAGGCGATGCAGGAACACCAGGTGACCGCTGGCGGAACCACCTACGACCTGCCCGACCCCTTCTTTACCATTGCCACGCAAAACCCCATCGAGCAGGAAGGCACCTACCCGCTGCCGGAAGCCCAGCTCGACCGCTTCATGTTCAACATCTACGTTGGCTATCCATCACTGGCCGAGGAAGAAAAAATCCTGGCCGTCACCACGCGGCAGGAGAAAGCCGACGTGAACAAGATCCTCTCCGGCCGGGCCATCGCGAACATTCAAAAGCTGGTAACGAGCGTGGCGGTGAGCGAGTACGTGGTGAAATACGTTGCCCGCATCGTACGCGCCACCCGCCCCAAGGATGAGACGGCCCCCAAGTTCGTTAGGGAAATGGTCGACTGGGGCGCCGGCCCGCGAGCCGGGCAGTTTCTCATCAACGGCGGAAAGGCCATCGCGGCCATGGACGGACGGTTTTCCGTGGCCATCGACGACGTCAAACGCATCGCCGTCCCGGTGCTGCGGCACCGCATCAGTTGCAACTTTCAGGCACAGGCCGAAGGCCTGACCACCGACGACGTGGTGAACCGATTACTGGAGAGCGTGCCGGAGCCGGAGATTGAGAAGTTTGAGCGGTAGGGCAGGCGCCATCGGCTTCGCCGGAACCACCCAACCTGCCTGGCTCCAACGTCGCGCTCCGATAGATTTCCGCCAGCGGGACCATCACGCCCAACGAGGCGAATATTTTTGCCTCTTGCCGGAGTTGGCTTTCTCCGCCGCATTGCGCTAAAATGGAAGAGTCGAAGCCGCTTGCTTTTCCCCCGCAACTTCCGGTGGACGCATGCAGTCCCAAGAAATCGTCAACAATGTTGCAGGTTCGGCCATTTCATCCGCTGGTGTTTCGCTTTAGCGACGGCCAAACGGAGATCGTCCACCACCCCGAGATGGTGATCGTCGGTTACGATTTCCTGCAGTTTGGCATTCCCCACGACGAGAACCCGCGGCTGGCGGCCAGCACCAAGCGATTCAATACGCAAAACCTCGTTTCGGTCGAGCGCGAGGGCGTTGGGTCGGGGGCGGCGTAGCGTCTGAAGCTCGTTGTTGGCCAGGTCTAAGCCGCGGACGCGCTGGAGGGGGCGGTATCCGCAAGACGTGGTCTCGCGGCGATTGAAAAATCTTGCGATAAACACGATGATCGCCCGCAAGCCGGATCCCCAGCCCCCGCCCCCAATCGCCATCCTCCACCCGTGTCCGTCGAAAAATACCTCAAACCCGAAGTCGCCCGGCAGATCGCCCGGCTCGACTTGCGGGCCCAGTTTGTGGTGCGGGGGTTTTTGCAGGGGTTGCATCAGAGCCCGTTTCATGGGTTTTCGGTCGAGTTCTCCGAGCATCGCCGGTACACGCCGGGGGATGATCCGAAAGACATCGACTGGCTCGTTTACGCCAAGACGGATAAGTATTACGTGAAGAAGTTCGAGGCCGAAACGAACATGACCGGCTACCTGGCGATGGACCTCAGCCGGTCGATGGGCTACACGCACACGCAGGAAATGACGAAATTCGAATATTGCATCTGCCTGGCGGCGGCGCTGTGCTACCTGATGGTCATGCAGCAGGACCCGGTGGGGCTGATCGCGTTTGACCAGCAGGTGCGGCAAAGCCTGGCCCCCAAGAGCAAGCGGACGCAGATCGGGACGATCCTCTCGGCCCTGAGCAAACTCACGCCCGCCGGCGAGACCGACATCGCCGGCAGCCTCACGCAGGTCGGCGCCATGCTCAACCGCCGCAGCCTGGTGATGGTCTTTTCGGACCTGTTGACCGAGCCCGACCCGGTGCTCAAGTCGCTGTACCGCTTAAAGCACCGCGGGCACGACGTGATTTTGTTCCACGTGCTCGATGAGGCCGAGGTGCGGTTTCCCTTCGACGGCATGATCGAATTCGAGGAGCCCGAGACGAGCGAACGCATCCAGATCGACGCGACCAACGACCGCCGCGACTACCAATCGGCCGTCGAGCAATTCCGGGACGATTACCGCCGCGAATGCTTCCAGGCGGGTATCGACTTCGTCGCGCTCGATACGAGTATGCAGTTCGACAAGGCGCTGGTGGAGTATCTGGTGAGCCGGAAGGCGCGGTTTTGAGGGAGGCTGGAGATTGGCGGCTGGAGATTGGAGAATGAAGTCCGTCGCGTGATCGCGATTTCACCCCCCCCCCGGACCACTAGCCTCCAATCTCCAATCTCCCCGCGTGGTCTTCGCCCTCACCTCCATCCTGTTCGGCTCGCTGCTCGTTGCCGCTCCCATTGCGCTGCATCTGGCGTTGCGGCAGAAGCCCAGGCAGTTGGTCTTTCCCGCGATCATGTTCTTGAAGAAGAAGCGGGAGCAGAACCGGCGGCAATTGCGGCTCAAGCATTGGTTGCTGTTGGCCCTGCGGTGTTTGGCGATTATCGCGCTGGTTCTGGCGTTGGCCGGGCCTAGCGCGGCGTCGGCGGTGTTTGGGGATTGGGTGACGGCTGGGCTCTTGCTCGCGCTCTCAGCAATTGCCGGCGTGGTGGCGTTGGCGTTGTTTTTCGCGCCACACATGCGGTTGTGGGCGATTGCGGCGGCGGCCGTTGCGGTGTTGCTGCTGATCGGCGGCGGGACGTACGCCGGGTTCGCGATTACGGGGGCGCCATCGCAAATGCTTTCTCCCCAGGAGGCCCCCGTGGCCGCCGCCATCGTCATCGATACCTCGCCCCGTATGCGATATCGCGCGGCCAACGAGACGCGGCTCGAGAAAGCCCAGGGCCTGGCCGGGTGGTTGCTTAAAGAACTGCCGGATGACAGCGACGTGGCGATTGTTTCCGCGGACGGCCTGCCGCCGGTGTTTGCCGCGGATATCGGAGCGGCAACCGCCACCATCGAAAGCCTCACCGCCGACGCCACCGCCGTCCCGCTGCCCCGCCGCGTAATCGAAGCCCTCGATCTGCTGGCCGACCGCGATCTTCCCCGCAAAGAACTCTACATCGTCACCGATCTCACGGCCCCGTCCTGGCCGGTGGAGGAAGCCGAGACCCTGCAAAAGCGTGTCGCCGCCGAGCCGCAGCTCAACGTGCAGGTGATCGACGTCGGCGTCGAGCATCCCCAGAACTTCGCCTTGGGCAACATCGTACTCGCTTCCTCCAGCGTCCCACAAAGCGGCGAACTGAAGCTAGAAATCCCGCTCACCTGCGTCGGCGCCGGCGGCGAGCGCGAAGTCGCCCTCTGGATCGAAGAGCCCAGCGAAGAAGGCCCGCTGATCGTGGATGACAGACTCGTCACGCCGGAAGAAAAGCAGCGGGGCCGCCGCGAAGTCACGCTCGGCCAGAACGGCGGGGAGCGGGTGCGGTTCGAGGTGCGGTTGACCCAGGCGGGCATCCGCCATGGCCGGGTAACGCTCGGCCCGGTCGTCGGCGCCGCTGGTGTGGCGGCCGATCAGCTCGACATCGACGACACGCGGTTCTTTACGGTACACGTGCGGCCCGCGTGGCCCGTGCTGCTGGCGGGCGGGAAGAACGCCAACACTGCGTTCGTCCGCGACTCGCTCGCGCCGCCCGCGTTCCGGCAGTCGGGCCGGGCCGCGTTCGATGTAACGACGGGCAGCCTGCAGGACGTAGCCGAGGCCGACCTTTCCCGCTATCTCGCCGTCGCCCTGCTCGATCCCGGGCCGCTGCCCGAAAGCACGTGGAAGAAGCTGGCGAAGTACGCCGAAGGGGGCGGGGCAGTGCTGATCGCCCTGGGCCGCAACGCCGATGCGGCGTCCTTTTCGAACGAGGCTTCGCAAGAGCTGTTGCCGGGCACGCTGTCGTATCAATGGCCGCGGCGGCGGGAGAGCCCCGGCACGTTCGTCGCCCCGCAGAGCTACCAGCACCCGATCCTGCGGCCGCTTTTCCCGGTTCGCAGCAGCGTGCCGTGGCGGCGGTTTCCGGTGGATCGGCATTGGCTGTTGACCGATCTTTCGCCGAATGCGGCCATCGTCACCCGATTCGCCAACGGCTTGCCGGCGATCGTGGAACGAACCATCGGTTTTGGCAAAGTCGTCGTCTGGACCACGCCGCTTTCCGACGCCGCCAACCGCGAGGACCGCCCCTGGAACCTGCTCCCCACCGCCGAAGACGCCTGGCCGTTTGTCATTTCGACGCATGAAGCGTTCCGCTACCTCGTGGCGGCCGGGCAGGCGGAACGTAACTACCTCGCGGGACAGCCGGCGACACTGCTGAGGCGGCGCGAGTCGGATCCGCTCCGCTACGTTCTCTTCACGCCCGGCGGCGGACTTCAGGAAGTTCAGGCACAAGGGATGCGAATCCGCGTGCCGTTTACGTCGCAGCTCGGGCATTATCGGCTCAAGCCGGTGGAAGGTGGGCCGGCATTCTTGAAAGGGTTTTCGGTGAACCTGCCGGCGGCGGCGAGCGATCTGACCCGAATCGACAGAAAGTGGCTCAATAGATTCCTGGGCGACGACGCCTACCGCCTGGCCCGGCGGCGGGAAGAGATCAGGCGGGACGTCGGCGAAGCCCGACGGGGACGGGAGTTCTTTCCGTTTCTTGCGATGGCGCTTGCCGGAATCATGGCGGCGGAGTATGTGCTGGCCAATCGGTTCTACCGCAAGCCGGAGACCGTAGGACCAGAGCCGGTCGCGCTGCGACGGCGGACGGCGTGAACACGTTGGTCCCCGGCTTTTCCGAGGGACACGCGGGGGTGGAACTTCGCCCAAGGCGAGCAGCGGGGCTGCTCGACGTTGGCTTTGACCACTTCTTCGGTGTGCCGCACAGCCACATCAGCACTCCCAAGTACCAGGTGTTTATTCGCGACCGCCGCGTGGTGGGAATGGAGACGGGCGCTCCGGCTGTCTACTTCGTCGTCGAAGAGCGACCGCTGGGTTTCGGCCGGTGGGCGGAGGTCACTCACCCCCATGCCAATCAGCCGGACGGGCGGCAAGGGCTTCGGTGTCCGGTGTTCGAACAGATCAGCCGCCGTCCGCCACAGCGTGTCGGTTTGGTTGGTGCGATCCGCGAGCGTCTCCGAGCGGGTGATGGTTCGAAAATCCCGGAACCGCACCTTGATCGTGACCGTCCGCCCGAGCAGCTCATGCCGCCGCAGCCGCCGGCCCACCTGATCGGTCAATTCCAAAAGCCAGGACCGCAGCGCTCCCCTGTCGTCGATGTCGGCCGGGAAGGTGGTTTCCTGGGAAATCGACTTGGCTTCCCGGTCGGGTATCACGCGGCGGTCGTCGATCCCCTGGGCCAGCCGCCAGAAGTGCTCGCCGTGGTCGCCGAAGTTGGCCCGCACCAGTTCGCGCGGCATCTGCCGGAACTGGCCGATGGTCCGCAGCCCAAGCTGGTGGAACTTCCCGACGCTCTGCTTGCCCACGCCCCACAACCTTTCGGTCGGCAGCGGGTCCAGGAACTTCTGCACGCCGTCCGGCGGCACAACACAGAACCCATCCGGCTTGTCGAGGTCGCTGGCGATTTTGGCCAGGAACTTGTTGGGGGCGACGCCCACCGAGGCGACCAGTTTCAGCTCCTCCTTGATCTCCTGCTTGATCCGCCGGCCGATTGCTTCGGCGGGGCCGTATAGCTTCTCGCTGCCCGTCGCATCCAAGAAGGCTTCATCCAGCGACAGCGGCTCCACCAGCGGTGTGTAGCGGTCGAAAATCTCGCGAATCTGCTTCGAGACTTCCGCATAGAGGTCGATCCGGCCGGGCAGGAATACTCCATGCGGGCAAAGACGCACCGCCCTTGCCGCTGGCATGGCGCTGTGGACGCCGAACTTGCGGGCCTCGTAGTTGGCCGCCGCCACCACGCCCCGTTTTTTCGGGCTGCCCCCGACGATGACTGGTTTGCCCTTCAGCGCCGGGTTCTCCCGCTCCTCCACCGAGGCGTAAAAGGCGTCCATGTCGATGTGGAGGACCATGGCAGGGGACGCCGTGGAAAGGGTTCGGAAGGCGTCGCTTGGCGTATTCATCGGGCAAGCAGTTCAACCCGCGGCGCATTCTACCTCCGGGCGGTAGGCAACACAGGCAGGCAGAATCACCAACTTTGGCGAGGGCCCGGGATCGGGCTGGATGGGCTGTTTTGGCGGTCAACCGCTGTGATAGACGCCCCGCATTGAGCTACTATTAGCTCATTCTTGTGCGTCTGACTGACTCAACCCAGGGGCCCGCAAACCGAGGTTTCTTCCGCCCGCTTTCCTGCGGGCCAGGTCACAATCTTGCAGCGCAGATGCGGTCATTACGCCTTCGCCTTCCTCAACACCAGTTTGATCGCCAGCTAGGGAAAGAAGAAAAACAGGATCACGCACAGCTTGACCAGAGCGATCCCGCAGTAGTGGATCACATTCAACTCATGCCCGCTCAGGCCGAACAGGCCGCCATGCAGGTCGTGGATGATGACGGCTCGG
>Ga0180437_10003322_pt1 | contig 24084 bp, 13 predicted proteins | sample SS_ome_4_FD_132410 | JGI IMG/M metagenome (GOLD analysis project Ga0180437, IMG submission 132410) | Hypersaline lake sediment archaeal communities from the Salton Sea, California, USA - SS_3_D_1 metaG | ecosystem: Environmental > Aquatic > Non-marine Saline and Alkaline > Hypersaline >... | reverse complement strand
CTTGCCGTGCTGTTGGGGGCAGCATACTGGGTGTACGAGAGGATCAACACCTCTCGGCCCCCCACCGCGCCGCCGGAAGCCGCCCAGGGCTGGACAAGGGAGGTCGATGTCGAGTTGCCGGCTACCGGCGGCGTGCCCGCCTCCGCCGGCGTTTGGGGCGACCCCGCTGCCGGCTATCAGGCGATTGCGGCGACCGACGGGGCGACGGCCGGATCGACGGCGCCGCCTTTCACGTCGTCGGCGGGCTACGCCGACGCCGTCCCCTCATCGTACGCGGTGCCGAGCGGGCCGGCCGCAACGAACGCCCCGCCGTTCAATTCGGCGGCCGCCGCCGCAGCGAGCCTGGACGACCCGCCGCCGTTCCCACCGGCGGGCTACCCTGGCCTATCCGGCAACCTCGGCCGAACCCCAGTGGGCGGGTCTGATGGCCTCGCGGTGGCGTCGGATTCGGGCATTCCGGCCGAAACGCGGGCTTCGGCCGCTCTGGGGGTCGGCGCATTCGACCGTCTGAGGGAGATCGTCCAACCTCAACTCGACGCCGGCTCTCTGGCCGAGGCCCTGATGACGCTCAGCCGCTTCTACGGCGACTCGAAGTTTACCGCCGAAGAGAACGAGAAGCTGACCGAACTGCTCGACCAGATCGCGGGAACGGCGATCTACAGCCGACAGCATCTGCTTGAGCCGCCCCACGTCGTTCGTTCCGGCGAGACGCTCGACCAGATCGCCGAGCAATACGGTGTTCCGGCCGGTCTTCTGGCCAAAATCAACGGCGTCGACGACCCGCAAGGCCTCCAGCCCGGCCAGGAGTTGAAAGTGGTGCGCGGCCCGTTTCAGGCGGTGGTCGAGCTGGAAAAACGCGAGTTGACGCTGTTCCTCCAGGGCCGCTACGCCGGGCGGTTTCGCATTGGCGTGGGCCGCCAGTACGAGCAACTGGAAGGGACCTTCGAGGTCAAGGACAAAACCGTCAACCCGACCTACTACGGCCGCGACCAGGTGATCGATGCTGAAGATCCGCGCAATCCCTGGGGCGAGCGGTGGATCGGACTAGGCGAGCCGGGCGGCGATGCCGCCCAGACGGCACGCGTCGGCATCCATGGCACCGACGACCCTCTCCGTATCGGCTCGGCCACCGAGCGCGGCATCATCAGCCTCGGCCCCCGCGACGCCGAGGACATCTACGACATCCTTTCCATCGGATCCAAGGTCGTCATCCGCCGCTGAGCATCGGCGGAAAGACAACTTGGGGGCTGCGCCGATTCTTCCCCGGCGAAAATGGGTCCGCCCCCCTTTCAAAGTGCTTCCGTGGTTGGGCGATGCGCGATATAAGGGTGGTCGGACTTTCGTTCCCGCCCCTCCCAGGAGCTCGGCCGTGTACGACCAACAGGCTCTGATCGCTCTCATCCGCCAGAAGGCCCTGAGGTTCGGCTCGTTCACGCTCGCCTCAGGCAAGAAGGCCACGTACTATCTTGACGGCAAGCAGGTGACGCTCGATCCCAACGGCGCCCGGCTGATCGGCGAAGGCATTCTCGATCTGCTGGCCGCCGCGGAAATGCCGGCCGCCATCGGTGGAATGTCGATCGGGGCCGATCCGATCACGGCGGCGGTGGTCACCATGTCGGCGGTTCGCGGCACTCCCCTGCCAGGTTTCATGGTCCGCAAGGAGTCCAAAGGGCACGGCACCGGACAATACATCGAAGGTCCGGTGCAGCCAGGGGATCGCGTTGCGATTGTCGAAGACGTGGTCACGACCGGCGGCTCCTCGCTGGCGGCCATCGAGCGATGCGAGGCGTTCGGCCTCCACGTCGCCCGCGTCATCGCCATCGTCGACCGCATGGAAGGCGGCGCGCAGGCGTTCGCCGCGCGGGGGTATCCGTTCTCCAGCCTGCTTTCGATTCGCGATCTCGGCATCGAGCCGCCGCAACCGTAACGGCCGACGCAGAAGCAGTATGGACGGCGGGCAGGGCGGTGTCCGATAAGCAGGGCATGGAGACCTCGCTGCACCGCGACCTGAAGAAGCTCTACGCCTCCCCCGGGGCACAGCTCGAAGTCGCCCTGGGCAATTACCGCATCGACGTGGTTTGCGGCGATCTGCTGGTTGAGATCCAGCACGGCCCCCTAAGCGCTATCCGCGACAAGGTCCGCGCGCTTGTCGAACACCACCCTGTGGTGGTCGTCAAGCCGATCGTCGTCCGAAAGCTGCTCGTCCGGCGGAGCAGGCGAGGGGGCCGCGTGCTCGCCCGTCGCTTAAGCCCCAAGCGGGGCCAGATCCTGGACCTTTTCGGCGAGATGGTCTACTTCACGCGGGTGTTTCCCCACCCTCGGCTGACCCTCGAAGTCCCCATGGTCGACATCGAGGAGTGGCGTTGTCCGGGCCACGGCCGCAGGCGGCGGTGGCGGGCCGGCGACTTCGAGGTGGAAGACCAGAAGCTGCTGTCGGTCCGAGAGGTCTGCCGGTTGCGAACGGCGGCCGATCTGGGCCGCCTGGTCCGCTGCCCTCTTCCCGACGTGTTCCACACGGGCCATCTGGCCGAGTCGCTCGGCGTCGATCGCTGGGTCGCCCAACGAATCGCCTATTGTCTTCGCAAGACGGGCGCTTTTCGGCAGATGGGCAAAACGGGGAATGCACGCCTTTATGAGTTTGCTGCGTTTGACGGCGGACGAAAAGAGTGTGCCTGAGGCCGCTCCCACCGGCACATCAGGGCGATCTTCCCGGCACAATTCGCTTTGGGAAACCGTCCCAAACCGCATCCTCGTACTAAACTTAAGTGCCGGACCACTTTCGCGCACCTTGCGGGAAAGACTGATCGGCACCCCTTTACCGGCCCGATCGTACCGGTAAGGCAAACGAGGGAATCCCCTTTTGGAAGAATAGGGGGCATAGGTGGTTTTGAAGTTCGATTTTCAACCGCGGCGGTTTGTGGTAGCTTCAGAGAGGCGCTGAGAGCGTGGCGGGGTGTCCGCGAGGCCCCTGGCCGGTGTGCTGTAGAAGCTCGATTGGCGGGTTGAACGTAGCGGGAGGAGTGATCGGTTCGTGAAGATTTTGATGGCGACCAGCGAGGCGGTTCCACTTGCCAAGACCGGCGGTCTGGCCGACGTCTCCGGTGCGCTGCCGGCGGCGCTTGCCCACCTGGGACACCAGCCGGCCGTGATCATGCCGGCCTACCGCCAGTCGCTTTACGCGGGGGTCCCGATCGAGCCCCTGGGGATCAACTTCATCGTGGCGATTGCCAGCAAGACGGTGACCGGCCACCTGCTGGCCGGCAAGCTGCCCGGCACCGACGTGCCGGTCTACCTGGTGCGGCAGGACCAGTACTTCGACCGCGACGAGCTGTATTCGGTCGACGGCAAGGATTTTGTGGACAACTGCGAGCGGTTCGCGTTTTTCTCACGGGCCGTATTGGAGGCCATCCGGCTTCTGGAACTCGACGTCGACGTGATCCACGCCAACGACTGGCAGACGGGCCTGGTGCCGGCCTACCTGAAAATCGAGTATCGCGCGCTACCCCGCTACCAGCAGATCGCCAGCGTGTTCACGATCCACAACATGGGCTACCAGGGCCAATTCTGGCACTGGGACATGCTGCTGACCGGGTTGGACTGGAAGCACTTCAATTGGCGGCAGATGGAGTATTACGGCAAACTGAATCTGCTGAAGACTGGCCTCGTGTTTGCCGACTGGATCACAACGGTCAGCCCCCGCTATGCGGAGGAGATTCAAACGCCCGAGTTCGGCTACGGTCTGGAGGGTGTGCTGAAAAGCCGCCGCGACGTGCTCAGCGGGATCCTCAACGGAATGGACGAGAGTCAATGGTCGCCCGAGACCGATCCGGCGCTGGCCGCTAATTTCACGGTCGAGACGGTTCGACAGGGCAAGCCGCGCTGCAAGGCGGCATTGCAGGCCGAAATGGAACTTCCCCGGCAGGCCGAAACGCCGCTGATCGGATTCATCGGCCGGCTGATCGACCAGAAGGGGTTGGACCTGATCGTCGGCGTGTTGCCGCGGTGGCTGGAAACGGCCGACGCGCAATGGGTCTTCCTTGGCAAGGGCGAGCCCAAGTACTGCCAGATTCTGGAGGGCCTCGCCGCCAGGTATCCGCACAAGATGGCCGTGCGGATGGACTTCTCCAACGAGCTGGCCCACCGCATCGAGGCCGGCGCCGACCTCTTCCTGATGCCCAGCCGCTACGAGCCGTGCGGATTGAACCAGATGTACAGCCTGAAGTACGGCACGGTGCCGGTGGTCCGCCGGACGGGCGGGCTGGCCGACACAATCGTGGACGGCAACGAGGCGGCGCTGGTGGCCGGCACGGCCAACGGCTTCAGCTTCCGCGAAGACAACCCCCAGGCCCTCGACGAAACGCTCCGCCGCGCCTGCGACGCCTACCGCCGCCCGGAAATCTGGGGCCGGCTCATCGACACCGGCATGCGGCAGGACTGGTCGTGGGAGCAAAGCGCACGGCGGTACGTCGAGGTCTACCAGAAGGCCGCCGATCAATTGAAGCGGCCGGTGGAGAGCCGAATCACCGCGGACTGACGCGGTCACTTCACGCCGGCGGTGGGCCGGCTGAACGAGAAGACGGATGGTTCCTCCCGCTTCGAGCGGGAGTGAGGATAGCGAGCGAAGGAGAGCTATGCACGAGGTTTCGCTGGCGTTCTTCTGGCACCAGCACCAGCCCTACTACCCCGATGACGTCGGCGGTGAAAACCCGATGCCTTGGGTCCGTCTGCACGGCACCAAAGACTATTGGGGCATGGCCAAGCTGCTGGAGACGATTCCCGAGCTGTCGGCCACCATCAACCTGGTACCCAGCCTCCTTGTGCAATTGTCGGCTTACACGGAGGGGGGCCACGAAGACCGACATCTGAAGGTGTCGCGGCTGCCGACCGACGGCTTGTCCGAAGAGGACATGAACTACCTCTTGGACAACTTCTTCATGGTCCACGCGGATCATAACATCCGCCCCTGGAAACGCTACCAAGAACTCTACCAAAAGCGGGGGTTTTCCGTCGATCCGCCGGAGCGGGCGCGAAAACGGTTCACGCGAAAAGACATCGTCGACCTCCAGTGCTGGTCCAACCTCGTCTGGATCCACCCGCTGGCCTTCGAGCTCGACAAAGAACTGGCCGAGTTCCGCAAAAAGGGGCGGGGCTGGACGGAAGAAGAAAAGCAGTGGTTCTTGGACCGGCAGCGGGAGCTTCTCCAGGAAGTGATCCCGCTGCACCGCCGGCTCCAGGAGCGGGGCCAGCTCGAGCTGACCACCTCGCCGTTCTACCATCCGATCCTGCCGCTGTTGTGGGACAAACGGCTGGCGCGGAAGGCGATGTCGGGCGTGCCGTTGCCCAACCACCTGGAAAGCTGCGGCGACGACGTCGCCGAACACGTCCGCCGTGCCGTGGAGTATCATGAAAAGGTCTTCGGGCAGAAACCCCGCGGCATGTGGCCTTCCGAAGGCTCCGTCTGCCAGGGCATTCTCCCGGCCATCGCCGAGGCCGGCATCCACTGGATCGCCACCGACGAGGAAATCCTCTCCGCCTCCACCGACGGCTGGGTCTCCCGCGACAGCCACGGCTATTTGCGGAATCCGGAGATGCTTTATCGCCCCTGGCGGGTGGAGGAGAAGGGGAGCCAGCTTCAGATCGTCTTCCGCGATCACGCCATGAGCGACCAGATCGGCTTCCACTACCAGCGATACGCCGCGGAACACGCCGCTGCCGACTTCATCGGCAGAATCGAGGCCATCGGCAACGCCACCGGCGGCAACGCCGGCCATCGCCCCACGCTGGTGACCATCATCCTCGACGGCGAAAACTGCTGGGAATACTACCCCAACGGCGGCCTCGACTTCCTCAGGACCGTCTACAAGCGGGTCGTCGAACACGCCAAGATCACCCCGGTGCGGATCTGCGACTACCTCGATCTGTATCCCGCGACCGACAAGCTGGGGCACCTCTTCCCCGGCAGTTGGATCCAGCACAACTTCGCCATCTGGATCGGCCATCCGGAGTGCAACCGGGCATGGGACCTCTTGGCCGATACGCGGAAACACCTCGTCGAGCATTGCGGCGGCAACGCCGGGTCCGATCCGCGGCTCGCCAGGGCGTGGCAGGAGCTCTACATCGCCGAAGGCAGCGACTGGTTCTGGTGGTTCGGCGACTCGCACAGCTCGGCGCAGGACAATCTCTTCGATCGGCTCTTTCGCAAGCACCTGCAGAACGTGTACCAGCTTCTCCAACAGCAATCGCCCGCCGATCTCGCCCGACCGATCGGCTTCGGCAGCCTCCATCCCCCGCACAGCCAGCCCACCGGGCTGTTGAACGTGAAGGTAGACGGGCGGAGGACCTATTTCGAGTGGATCAATGCGGGCCATTACGCCTGCCGCGGCGCCCGAGGCACCATGGCCATGGCCCAGCAGGGGCTCGTCGGCGACGTCTTCTTCGGCTTCGACCACAAGTACCTCTACCTCCGGCTCGACGCCCGCGGCGGACCAGCCCGCGAGCGACTCTCAAAGATCGGCAGCCTCCGCGTCTTCTTCTTCCAGCCCGAAGGCTACGAGGTCGTGGTGAGCCATCCGTTCAAGCGCGGAGCGGCGGCGAAGCTCTGCAAACAGGAGGCGCCGCTGGTGGACTCCGGTGTCGAGGTCGCAGCCGACCTGATCTTCGAAATGGCCGTGCCCCTTGCCCGCCTGAAAGTAAAAACCGCCGACCCGATCCACTTCTTCCTGGAGCTGAGCCAGGACGGGAAGGCAATCGAGCGGGTGCCGCAGGAGGGAGCGATCGAGACCGTCGTGCCTTCGCCCGACTACGAGCTGATCATGTGGCAGGCGTGACGAGTGGGGAGTTGGAAGTGGAGAATTGGGAGCGAACGACGGTTTTCTGAGAAGCAATGGCCGCCGGCTACGAGGATCTGATACCGCAAATGCCTGATTTACGCAAAGACCCGATCGTCGGCCGCTGGGTGATTGTGGCCAAGAGCCGTGCCAAGCGGCCGCTGGACTTTGAATCCTCGCCGCGGCTGCGGACCGGCCGATTCTGCCCGTTTTGCGAGGGGAACGAAGACAAGACGCCGGGCGAGATCATCGCCTATCGCGGCCCCGGCGCGGCGGCCAACCGAAAGGGATGGCGGGTCCGCGTGGTCCCCAACAAATTTCCCGCCCTGGAAATCGAAGGCGACCTGAACAAGCAGGGCGACGGCATCTACGACATGATGCGGGGCGTGGGGGCCCATGAGGTGATCATCGAGTGCCCCCAGCACCTGGTAAGCACTTCGCAGCTTACCGAAGAGCAGCTCCGCGAGGTGTTCTGGGTCTACCGGGACCGGCTGGTGGACCTCAAGAAGGACCCCCGGCTGGTCTACGGGATGATCTTCAAGAACGTGGGGGCGGAGGCGGGGGCCTCGCTGGAGCACACCCACAGCCAGCTCATCGTCACGCCCATCGTGCCGATCAACGTCTGGGAAGAGATGACCGGCTCGCTGGAGTTCTACAATTATCGCGGCCGCTGCGTCTACTGCGACATGATCCAGCAGGAGCTGGCCAGCGAGAAGCGGATCGTCCTGGACAGCCCCGGCTTCGTCGCCTTCTGCCCCTTCGCCAGCCGCTTCCCCTTCGAAACGTGGCTCTTGCCGAAGGTCCACTCGAGCCACTACGAGAACATCCAGAAGAACGGGGTCGACGAGCTCTCCGGCGTGATGAAGCAGGTCATCGGCAAGATCGAGGCGGCCCTGGACCGCCCCGCATACAATTACATCATCCACACCGCCCCCTTTGACACCCAGGAGCTGGGCCATTATCACTGGCATATAGAGATTATGCCGAGTTTGACCAGGGCGGCGGGTTTTGAGTGGGGTACCGGTTTTTACATCAATCCCGTGCCGCCGGAGGAGGCCGCCGCCTTCCTGCGGGAAGTCGAAATCGAGACTTTCGAAACACAAAGTATTCCAACCAGGGGAACTGGATAAAATAGGGCAAGACTGCCGATCAAGGACCTAGTGCGGCGTCAATCCCCGTTTGACGAAGCAGCAGGGATCTTTCAGCAAGGCTCCGCCGGCGCGCTGACCGGCTGCCGCTGCTGTCACGGACGTCTCCCGGGTCCTTTCCGGCTCCCGTGTGCGTAAGGGAGTCGCCCGACAGCACATCCCCACCTGAGAAAGCGCACGCCGAGAAAATGCCCGAACCGATCCGCTTCGTCCTGGCCCTCCACAATCATCAACCGGTCGGCAACTTCGACCACGTCTTCGAGCAAGCCTACCAGGACAGCTACCGGCTGTTTCTGGACGTGCTGGCCGGCTACCCTTCGCTCAAAATCGCCCTCCACACCAGCGGCTCGCTGATGGAGTGGCTCGACGCCCATCACCCCGATTACGTGGACCGCCTGGCCGAGATGGTCGGCGCCGGGCAGATCGAAGTCCTCGGCGGCGCCTTCTTCGAGCCGATCCTCGCCATGATCCCCACCCGTGACCGCATCGGCCAGATCCGAAGCTACACCCGATGGCTCGAAGACCGCCTCGGCGCCACCATCCGCGGCATGTGGATCCCGGAGCGGGTGTGGGAGCAGTCGTACACCCGAGACCTGGTCGCCGCCGGCATCGAGTACACGATCCTCGACGACTTCCACTTCAAGAACGCCGGCCTCGGCGACGAGGAGCTCTTCGGGCACTACCTCACCGAGGACGACGGCCGCGTAATGTCGATCTTCCCCGGCAGCGAGCGGCTGCGATACCTTGTCCCGTTCGGCCAGGTCCACGAAACGATCGAGTATCTGGCGGGGATCGCCGAGCAGCGGCCGGGCACGGTCGTGGTCTTCGGCGACGACGGCGAGAAGTTCGGCACCTGGCCACAGACCAGAAAGCACTGTTACGACGACGGCTGGCTGAAGCGGTTCTTCGACGCCCTCATGGAAAACCAGGCGTGGCTCCACACCACCACGCTCAGCGAGGCGTTCACCCACGTCCTTCCCGAGGGGAAGATCTACCTGCCCGAGAGCAGCTATCGCGAAATGACCGAATGGGCATTGCCGGCCGAGCGGCAGTTGGACTACGATCGCGTCACGCACGAGATGCACGACGATCCCCGCTGGCCGTTGCTGGCGCGGTTCATCCGGGGCGGCTACTGGCGGAACTTCCGCGTCAAGTATTCCGAATCGAACGAGATGTACGCGCGGATGATGAGCGTCAGCCGCCGGCTCCAGCAGGCGATCGAGTCGGGCGCGGCCGGCGAGCTGGTCGACGAGGCCCGCCGCGAGCTCTACCGGGCGCAGTGCAACTGCGGCTACTGGCACGGGGCCTTCGGCGGAGTTTACCTGCCCCATCTCCGCCACGCCGTCTTCGGCCACCTGATCGCCGCCGACAACCTCTTGGATCGCGTGGCTGACCGCCCGGATGCCTGGGTCGAAGCCAAGGCCGACGACCTCAACTTCGACACCCGCCAGGAAATCCAGCTTGCCAACGACAAGCTCGTGGCCCTGGTCGCGCCGGCAGGCGGAGGGCATCTCTACGAGCTCGACGTCCGCGCGATCCGCCACAACCTCCTGGCCACCATGACCCGGCGGCTCGAGGTCTACCACCGCAAAGTCGTCGCCGGCGCCGGCCAAAACGGCGATTCCTGCTCCAGCATCCACGATCGCGTCGTCTTCAAGCAAGATGGGCTCGACCAGCGAGTCCAGTACGACGGCTATCCCCGCAAGAGCCTCGTCGACCTGTTCTACGAGCCGGGCGCGACGCTCGAGGCGGTCGCCGCCGGGCAGGCCGCCGTCCACGGCGACTTCGTCCGCGGCGACTACGAGGCCCGCCTTAGACGGAACCCCGAGCGGATCCAGATCCTGCTCACCCGCGAGGGCAACGCCCTCGGCATCCCCCTGAAAATCACCAAGGGGCTCACGCTTGCGGCCGGCAGCTCGGCGCTGGAGATCGCCTATCGGCTCGAGGGGCTGCCGCAAGACGCCCAGCTCTCGTTCGCCGTCGAGATGAACTTCGCCGGCCTGCCCGCCGGCGCCGACGACCGCTACTTCCACGACCTTCGCCGGAACCGCCTCGGCCAGTTGGGAACGCGGCTCGAGCTGGCCGACGCCGACGGCTTCGGATTGGCCGACGAGTGGCTGGGGATCGACCTCCGCCTCAAGGCGTCACGGCCGACGCACTTCTGGGCGTTCCCCGTCGAGTCGGTCAGCCAGTCGGAAGGCGGCTTCGAGCTCGTCCACCAGTCGGTCGCCGTCCAGCCGCACTGGCTCGTGACCCCCGACGCCGATGGCCGCTGGACCGTCGTCATGCGCCTGGAAATCTCCGCCGGGAAAGAGGAAAACCACGCCGACAACTCCGTGGCCGCCGCCGCCGCGACGTGACGCCGCCGGGACATCGTCCGTCAGCCGTCAGCACGCCCGCCGACGGCTGATAGCTGATAGCTGAAAGCTGATAGCTGGGGGTCGGCACCTTGCTCCGCGTGGGAACCAGGCTCGGCAAGTACCGTATCGAGCGGAAGCTCGCCGCGGGCCCCTTCGCCAACGTCTACCGGGCGATGGACAACATCGAGGGCGCCCGCGTCGCGCTGAAAATTCCCCACGCGCACCTGATGACCAAGGAGGTCCTCGAAGACTTCCGCAACGAGGTGCGGCTGATCGCCAGGCTCGACCATCCCAATATCCTGCCGCTCAAGAACGCCAGCTTCATCGACGAGCACTTCGTGATCGCCTTCCCGCTGGGCGAGCGGACGCTGGCCGAGCGGATGCAGAGCCGGATGGCAATGCGGACCGTCCTCGACTACGCCGAGCAGATGCTCGACGCGGCCGCCTTCGCCCACGCCAACCGCGTCATCCACTGCGACGTCAAGCCGGAAAACTTCATCCTCTTCCCCGGCAACCGCCTCCGCCTCACCGACTTCGGCATCGCGCTGGTGGCCCATCGCACCGTGCAGGGTTCGGGCTGGGGGACGATGGGCTACGTCGCGCCCGAACAGGCGATGGGCAAGCCCTCGTTCCGCTCCGACGTCTTTTCGCTCGGCCTGGTGCTCTACCGGATGCTCGCCGGCCATCTGCCCGAATGGCCCTACAACTGGCCGCCGCCCGGCTACGAGAAGCTGCGAGGCCGCGTCCATCCCGATCTCATCGAGCTGCTCCGCAAAGCGACCGAATTCCACTCCCACGAGCGGTTCGAGGACGCCGAGCAGATGCGGGCCGCGTTCGGGCGGATCAAGCCGCGGGCGCTCCGCTATCGCGCCCAGCGGAGACCCAGGAAGACCTCGAGCACGACGCGGCAGGACTGGCAGGCGATCCGCCGCCGCCAGTTCCAGCGCGAGTACGGCAAGCTGCTCCAGACGCAGTGCAAGTGCCATCGCTGTCAGGGGCCGGTCGCCGAGGCGATGCGTGCCTGCCCCTGGTGCGGTGCCGACCGCGCCGTCCACCGCCAGCCGACGCGCTTCCCGGCCTGCTGTCCGCGCTGCCGCCGGGGCATGAAGCTCGATTGGCAATTTTGCCCCTGGTGTTACGGTCCGGCGCTGGAGCCGGTCTCGCGGCGGCACTACTCCGACCGCCGCTACCAGGCGCGTTGCTCCAGCCCAAACTGCACGCGGAAGCTCTTGATGCCTTTCATGAGATATTGCCCCTGGTGCCGGCGGAAGGTCCGCCGCAAGTGGAAGCTGCCCGGCATGACCGACGCCTGCGCAAGTTGCGGCTGGGGCGTGTTCGCCTCCTACTGGGACTTTTGCCCCTGGTGCGGAAAGTCGCTCCACAGAGGATAAGGTGCACGGATGGCTGAAGACGATTGGCCGCAGGAGCGGCTCTACTTCGACCGGCACATGACGCGGCCGGAGGGCCTTGCGGTTGCCGGGGGACGGGCGGCCGTGTTCTCCGCCTGCTCGCCTGCCAAAGACACCCCCAACGAAGACGCCGCCGCCGTCATCCCCTTCAACGGCTGGGCGGGAGTTCTGGCCGTGGCCGACGGGCTGGGCGGCGTGCCGGCCGGCGAGCACGCCGCCGAAATCGCCCTCCGGGCCCTCAAAACCGCCATTCGCCAAGGCGCCCGAGACGCCGCGCTGCTGCGCACCGCGATCCTCGACGGACTGGAGGAGGCCAACCGCCGCGTGCAGGCCCTCGGCGTCGGCGCCGCCACCACGATCGCCGTCATCGAATTGCAGGAAACGTCCGTCCGCCCCTACCACGTGGGCGACTCGATGATCCTCGTGGTGGGCCAACGGGGCAAAGTCAAGCTGGAGACGATCTCCCATTCTCCCGTGGCCTTCGCCGTCGAGGCCGGCTTTCTCGACAAAGAGGAAGCCATGCACCACGAAGACCGGCACCTCGTCTCCAACGTCATCGGCTCGCCGGCCATGAAGATCGAGATCGGACCGACCATCAAGCTCGCCCCGCGAGACACGGTGCTTCTGGCCAGCGACGGGCTGTCGGACAACCTCCACACGGAGGAAATCATCGAGCGCGTCCGAAAAGGCCCCATCGAGGCCGCCGCCGCGGGCCTGGCCGCCGACGCCGCCCGCCGAATGACCGAGCCCAAGAACGATCAGCCCTCGAAGCCCGACGACCTGACGTTCATTCTCTTCCGCCGCCGCGGCCCGGGAGAAACGCGTTTTTGGCATTCCTGTGCAACAACACGCACGGCGGCCAAAAATCGCCGTTGAACACAACAGCGCGATTTCAATCCTCGAACTGCAATTCCCAGGCTCGCAGGGCATCGCAGAGCTTCTGTGCGATCTCAGTGTCTTCGGACGCAAGGTTCTTGCGCTCGGGGAGGTCGTGGGCAAGGTCATGGAGTTCAAAGGGACTGCCGTGAAGGCTCACCAATTTCCACGCTCGCCAACGGGCGGCCTTCGAGTCGCCCTGCCGCCAGAAGAGCATTCTCTCGGGCAGCGGTTGCCCGCTGAGCAGGTGCAGGCGAAGACTAATCCCGTCGAGCGCATCGCGCCTTTCACCCTCCGGCAAGTCCAAGCTGGCCAGTTCAAGCAACGTGGGATGTAAATCCATCGTCATTCCCACGGCGGAAGACTCGCCGGCGGCGGCGATTCGTCCGGGCCACCAGGCAATGGTCGGCACGCGGTGACCACCCTCATAGAGCCCGTGTTTCTGCCCGCGCAAGGGAGCGTTGCTGGAGATGCGATTCTCTTCCGTGACGGGCACACCGGCCATGCGAGCGATGCCGCCGTTGTCGGACGTGAAAAACACGAGCGTTTGTTCAGCCAGCTGCAACTCTCTCAGCGTTTGGACGATGCGTCCGACGCTGCGGTCGAGCTCTTCGATCATGCGTCGAACCACGGGTTGGAGCGGGCCGTCGGCATGGGGGCCGAGCTTTCCGAGCCTGTCTTCATAGCGTGACCCGGCCTCACGATGGGCCTCGTCTTCCGACGTCATCCAGGGAAAGTGGATCGCCGAGTGCGAGACGAGGAGGAAGAACGGCTCGCCGCGGTGCTCGTTGATGAATCGGATTGAATGCTCGGTGATGAGCGTCGTATTGTAGCCGGTTTCATCGACGGGCTGGTCGTTGTGCCACCAGTCCATGCGGCCGTACCGGTCGACGTGAGAGGCGTAGTCGGTTGCGCCGTGCAGATGGCCGACGAACTCGTCGAAGCCGTGGTGGGCGGGGCCATTGTCGGGATGATAGCCCAAATGCCACTTGCCCATCAGCGCGGTGGCGTAACCGGCCCGTCGGAGACGTTCGGCGATCGTGATCTCGCCTTTGGGCAAGCCCGCCGCGCCTTCGCCCAAGGGGCTTTCGATTCGCATGCGTTGCTGGTATCGCCCCGTCAACAACGCAGCTCGCGTCGGCGAGCAGTTTGCGGCGTTGGCATGGAAATCGACAAAGCGCAGCCCCTCGCGGGCCAGGCGGTCGAGATGAGGTGTTTGGTTCACCTCGTTCCCGTAGCAGCCGATGTCGCCATATCCCAGGTCGTCGGCCAGGATGATCACGAAGTTCGGCCTGGCGGCATCCGCCGCGCTGGTGAAGCCGGGGAGAAGTAAGAGGATACACGCGACTCGCATAAGGTCCTTGATTCAGTCTTCAAGCAGGATGTCGAGTTCGTTCAAAGGTATCCGCAGCAGCTCGATTTGTTTCTTGTTTCGCGAAAACGCGACCAGAAGCTGCTCGCCGTGCTCGATGGCGTGGGGGTACTGCAACGTCGACACGCCGCTGCGGAACTTGTGCCAAATCTGAGATAAGCCCTTGACCGACGGAGGAGAAGGGATCGCCAGCAGCGACATTCGTGTGAAGGTTCGCCCGTCCTCGCTGATCGACAGGTGCAGTTCGCGTCGCCCGACGCTTGGGTTGGCATTCGAGACCAGCACGCGGTAGCCGCGGCTCGTTTGCAGAGAGAAGAGCTTGCTGGTTGCGTTCGGGAAGTTGGTGATGACCGGCGCCGTCCAGGTCCGTCCCCCGTCGGTCGAGGTCGAGTGGAACAGCCGCCGTGAGCCGCCGTTGTCGCGGTAGAGCGCCAGGAGCGTCTCGTCGGGCAGCGTCCAGAGGATCGGTTCGTCGGGGCTGAAGCCCGGCACGTCCCGCCTGCCCACGACGGCAAACGATCGCCAATCGGAGAGCGACTTTCTGCCCCCAATCAGCACCGAGACGTTGAACCGGGCGTCGCGGCGGGTCAGAATCCAGTCGCCGGAGGGCAGTTGCTGGGGCGGGAAGTTGTTGATCGCGTTGTCGTACACCTTCTGCTTGAATCGCCACTGGCCGCGCTGTTCGTCCCAAGCGTAAGCCCAAAGAGTCAACTGCTTGTCGACGCCAAACGCCCCCTTTCCCTTGAAATGCGCCGCCAGCGTGAGCAGTTCGCCGTCCCGTACCCAGAGCCCGCGGGCGATGAACGCGTAAGGCGCCTCGGGCGCTCCGGTCACGGATTGCGGCTTGCTCCAAATCAGCCCATCCTCGCTGGCTGCATAACACACTTCTTGCGTCGGCTCATCCTCGATCGGCGGTCCCTGGCTCCAGACGCACCAGAAGCGGCCTGCATGGCGAACGAGGTAGTTGTGCAGTTGGAACCTCAAGTTGCCCAAGTCGAGCTTCTCGAACTCTTCGCCCGACGAATGGATGACCGCGGGACTGACAATGGCATGAGTTCCTTCGATCCGAGGCAGCCCATCGTAGTCGAGCCGTTCGGAATCGATTGCGGAGCCTGAAAGGGCCAGAAGGCGGACCGGAGCCGGGTCGGCCACGCCCGTAGAAACGACGGCAACCAATACGATGCACGGGGCCGTCAAGGCTGCGATTCGGCCAATATTCACTCTTGAGCCTGCCGTTTTGCCGCAGTGTTCCAAAGCAGCTCGATTATCTCCTTGACCCTGTCGGTGATCAACAGTGATGCTTGCCGTGACTTTCCGACTCCATGTCCGTCTGGCCGAACTGTCGGTCGTCGCCTACACCACAAGCACGCAGGGTACACGGCTCCACTTCAACTGTCCAGCTCCATTCCGCCGGCGCTGTCGACGAAGATTACGCGTTCGAGGTCGCCGGCCATTCGCTGCATCGACTCGAAGAAGGCCAGCTCGTCTCCTTCGGCGGGCGCCTCGAAGCCGAGGAACACGACGGCCGCGTCGCGGGAGGCATTTTGGATGGCCGCGGCGGGGTCGTCGGCGACGATCACTTCCGCCGTCGCCCGGATCCGCGACGTCTCGATCAGCTCCGTCAGGTGCCTGGTCATTTCGGATCGCGCCGCATCGGCGGGCGCCACCCGCATCAAACGGATCGGCCGGTTCCGCCACTCGTTGTTGGCCACCAGGAGGTGGGCCAAGAGCAGCATCAGCGGGCCGTTGGACTTTCCGCGCCACCAGACGTCGACGGTTCCGGGGGGGATCTCCCAGGGATCTTCCTCCTCTTCGGAAGTGCGGATGGCGACGATGCTGCGGCCCAGCGCGGCGACAACCCTGAGGATCGCTCCGAACGACTCGACGCGGGCGGGATCGGTCGGCCAGCCCAACAGCAGCGTGTTCGGCTTCAAGGCCCCCACACCGTAGGATTGCACCAGCGACTCGACGCCGTCGGAGAGATAAGGGGCCACCACCACGGCGGGAAAGGCGGCCAGCTCCTGTTCGCGGATGAACTCCCGCAGCACCTGTTGCTGGCCGGTCCGCCGCGCCAGCATTTCTTCCACGTCGCCGAGAATGACCTGGGCGAGCGTGAGGATTCCGTGGCCGGCGGTCAGCCAATGTCCGTACACGGCCAGTTGCACCCGCTGCCAGCCTCCGCCGCTGAGGGCCAGCACGTTGGGCCGCCAGTTTTTGGGATGGTAAAGGACGTCTTCCAGCCGGAGCAGGCTGGTCCGCGCCCGCTCGAACGCCACGCCGCTCTTGACGTCGCCCCAGCGGGTCTCGATCTCGCGGTAGGCGATGTAGCGGTGCAGCGCCGCCATGAGCACGATCGACACCGCGGCCCAGATCGGCGCGATGAGGAACATCACCGCCACGCAGGCGATCGCGCCTGCGAGCGACGTGGTCCAATGGCAGAAGCGGAATCGCGGCCGGTAGCTGGGGTTCTTGGTGACCGACTCGTAGTACGTGGCCAGGTTCAGCGTCCCGTAAGTGATCAGAAACGCCATCGTGATCAACGGCGCGATCGTGTTCAAATCGCCCAGCATCACGCACGCCTGCGAGATCCCGAAGGTCACCACAATGGCCCTGCGGGGCTCGGCCAGCCGGCCGCTGCCACTTGCAAGGGGCCGCAGCCAGGCGAAGATGCCGTCGCGGGCGAAGGCCTGCAAAATCCGCGGGGCACCCATCATGCTCGACAGCGCCGACGAGAGCGTGGCCGCAAAAACCCCCGCCGTAATCAGCAGCGGCGACCAGGCGACGTCTTTCATTACGAGGTTGTTCTCAAGAAGCGTCTGGCGAGAGCAGGCGCCTCCCAGAAACAGCACGATGCTCAAGTAAACGGCTCCCGTCACGGCGATCGCCGCCAGGGTCCCGGTGGGAATCATCCGCCCGGGGTCTTTCAGATCGCCCGACATGTTGGCCCCCGCCATGATTCCGGTCACGGCGGGGAAGAAGAGGGCGAAGACGGTGAAGAAGCTCTCGCCCTCGGTGTAGCCGGCGGCGAAGTTTCGCCGCAGCGAGTCGAGGTCGACGTTCCACGAGGTCCCGACGTAGAACGACGCCAGCGCGGCGGCCATGATCGCCAGGATGCCGTACTGGACCTTGACCGTCCATCCGGCGCCGATCAGCACGCAAACGAAGACGGCCACGTTGACGATCGTGGCCACGGTCACCAGCGACGTGCCGAGCGACGGAAAAGCCGCCAAGAAAGCTTCCGAGAAACCGACGACGTACATCGCCACGGCGATCGCCTGCGCCAGGAAGAAGACGACCCCGATGGCGCCGCCGAACTCGACGCCCAGGCTGCGGCTGATGAGGTAGTAGGCGCCGCCGCCTTTGACGCGGGTGTTCGTGGCGATGGCCGAAAGCGACAGCCCCGTCAGCAGGGTGATCACGTTGGCCAAGAGCACGATGACGATCGTCTGGACCACGCCCGCCTGGCCCACGACCTGGCCGAAGCGGAGGAACATGATCACGCCGAGGATGGTCAACGTGCAAGGCGTGAAGACGCCGCCGAACATCCCCAGCTTGCCGCTGGAGGCGTTGCCGTTGGCTTTCGCGGTGCTCATACGTGGGACCTCCGGCCGCCCTCCGCCGGGTGGTAAAGGTGTGCGGTGGTCAACCAGCGGACGGTATATCGCTTTTCGTCCATGTCGGCAGGCGGGGCCGCACTAAGAGCTGTTGGGCCATTGTCTTTTCGCCATGCTTCTTAAAGCCCGCAGTCTTGGCATTTCACGCAGGAATTTCAAGCCACGCTGACGCCGGAGTTCTCCAGGATGATCTTGCCCGTTTTGACTTGCGTCTGTATAAGCCACGCCGGAAGTGCAAGCGAGGGCTACGCCCGCTGACCTCAAGCGAGCGACGGCAACTCCTTCTGGCGTCCTCGCTTACGCTTCGGGTTGGTATGCCTCGCTTGCGCTTTCGGGTCGGTGTGCGGCTGCGAATCATGCGGGCCAGCGGGCGGCGGCTCGGATGGCCGCCTGCGTGAGAGATTCTACCGACGAAAAACCACCCCTCCTAAAGGGGATGACCCAGACGACTATGCGAACGCACGACTTAGATTCTGTTGCGGAAGTGTCTCCAGATTGTAGGGTCCGTGCTTGCACGCACGCGGGCCGTTTTCTTGGGAATCGCGTGCGTGCAAGCACGCACCCTACCTGGTGGTTCTGCAGCAGAAACGACCTGTTGCCGGATGCCAGTCTCCTCGGATCGTCTCGTCTAACCGCCATTGCTCTGGCCGTGCTCTTCTGGCTGGCAGTAAGGCCGACGCTTCCGGCCCCACCGGCCGCCCTGGCACAGGGCCTTCCGGAAAAGCCGGCGGCGGTGCAGTTGACGGTCGAAGACATCGAGGCCCGAATCAAGCAGCTCGCCGACGCCCAGGATCTCGACGACGCGGTCAAGGGCAAGATCCAGGAGCTCTACCAGCAGGCTTTGGGGCAGTTGGAGTTGGTCAAGAACGCTTCGGCGCAGGCGAGTCTCTTCGAGCGGATGGCGGCCTCAAGCCGAGAGGAACTTGCGGGGACGAAGGCCGAGCTGGCTGCGCTGCCCAGTGAGCCACCGCCGGTCTACCCCGACGGCAGCCTCGTGGAGCTCGAAGGGAAGCTGCTCGAAAAGGAGACAGAGCTTGTCGAAAAGAGGTCCAGCCTGGCCGAGTTGGAGGGGGAAGCCAAGCGGCGGGCGGGCCGTCGGCTGGAAATCCCCAAGCTGGTCCTCGACGCCAAGGCGCGACTTGCCGAGCTGGAAAAGCAGCAACAGGCGGCGCCGGCAGAGGAGCCGCCGCAACTGATCGCCGCTCGCCAGGTTCTTGCGGCGGCGCGGCGGCAGGCGCTGGAGCAGGAGCTTCTGGCCTACGACAAAGAGCCCAAGGCGTATGAAGCCCGCACGGAGGTGTTGCCGCTGAGGCGGGATCTGGCCGCTCGCCAGGTGGGCTTGCTGGAGCGCGAGGTCGCCCTCTGGCGCCAGTTGGTCAACAGCCGCCGGCAGAGGGAAACCGAGGCGCAGCTCGACAAGGCCCGCTGGGAGGCCCGTCAGGCCCATCCCGCGCTGGCCCGGCTTGCGGAAAACAACAAGAAGCTGGCCGAGCGTCGCAGCGAGCTGGCCGAATTGATCTCCAAGACGATCCAGCAATGGGAGCAGACGAACAAGAAGCTGGCGGCGATCGAGGATCAGTTCACCCGCACGAAGGAGAAGATCGACACGGTCGACACGATCGGCCTGACCGACGCGATGGGCCTGATGCTCCGCAAGCAGCGGGACGCCCTGCCCGACCTTCGGGAGTATCGCCGCAACGTCGCCGCCCGCCAGGTGACCATTCGCGATGGCCAGTTGGAGCTTCTGGACCTGGAAGACCGCCGCTCGGAGTTGGCGAACCTGGAGCGGCAGGTCCAAGACGAGCTCCAGGAGATCGCGCAAGGATTGAGCAAGGCCGACCGGAGCGAGCTGGAGGCCGCCCTCCGCGAGGCGCTGGAAGCCGAGAAACGTTACCTCGACGCCTTGATCGTCGACGCCAACAGCCACTTCGATCGGCTGGTCGATCTCGACACCGCGGAGCGGCTGCTGATCCAGCAGACGGAGCAGTACGCCAAGTACGCCGACGAGCGGGTGCTTTGGATTCGCAGCACCCCCGCGTACGGTCCGGGCGAGCTTCGCCACGCGGCCATGGCCCTGGCCTGGCTGGGCGATCCGGAATCCTGGTCGCTGTTTGCCCGCAGCCTCTTGGTGGATTGCTGGCGGAATCCCCACCTGCTGGCGATCGCGCTGGTTCTCTTCGCGCCGCTGGTCTACGGCCGCGGCCGGCTGCGGAGAAAGATCACCGAGATCGGCGGGGCGGCGGAGCGGGCGACCTGTTGCCGCTTCTTTCCAACCGTCCGCGTCCTGTGCCTGACGGTGCTGCTGGCGATCGCCTGGCCCGGCGTGCTCTGGTACCTGGCCTGGAGGCTCAACGTCGCCGCCGACGCCAGCGAGTTCTCCAAGTCGGTGGCTGCCGCCTTGGTCGGTACGGCCGGCGCCTATCTGGGGCTGGAGCTCTTGCGTTACCTTTGCCGGGAGGACGGGCTGGCCCAGGCGCATTTCGACTGGCCGGGTTCCAGCCTCCGCGTCGTGCGGATGTACGCCCGCTGGGCGACCCTGCTCGTGCTGCCCTTGATCTTCATCGCGCTGGTGATGGACTCGCAAGGCAACGAGCGCTGGACCGGGGCGCTGGGCCGACTGAGCTTCGCCGCGGCGCTGGTGGTCTGCTCGCTCTTCGCATGGCGGGCGTTGCGGGCCAACGGCGGCGTGTATCAGGCGGTGCTCACCGCCCGCCAACGCGGCTGGCTCGACCGCCTTCGCATCGTCTGGTATCCGCTCGCCTGGATGGTGCCGCTGGTGATGGCATCGCTGGCGATGGCCGGCTATTACTACACGGCCCGGCAATTGGCCGGCCGCACGATGGCGACCGTGTGGATGCTGTTCGGGCTGGTGCTGCTGAGGAGCCTGCTGTTGCGCTGGGTCCTGGTGAAGCGCCGCTCGCTGGCCATGGAACAGGCCCGCCAGCGCCGCGCGGCCAGCCAGGCGGAGGCCGAGCCGGCGGGCGAATCGGCGGCCGTCCCGGTCATTCCCACGCCGGCCGAGCCCAACCTCGACCTCGCCACGATCAACACCCAGACCCGGCACCTCGTCGAGTACTCGCTGGCGGTCGCCGGATTCCTGGGGGTTTGGTTCATTTGGGTGGGCGTGCTGCCGGCGCTGCGGATCCTCGATCGGGTGGAGCTCTGGCAGACGCTCGGCCAGGCCGAGGCCGTCACGCTCGCCGACCTCGGCCTTGCCGCCCTGATCTTTTCCACCGCCCTGATCGCCGCGCGAAACGTCCCCGGCCTGCTGGAGATGACTCTCCTCCAAAGGCTCCCCATCGACGCCGGCTTCCGCTACACCATCGGCACCGTTTCCCGCTACCTGGTCACGGTCGTCGGCGTGGTGGCCGCCTGCCACGTGCTCGGGTTGGGCTGGGCCAAAGTCCAATGGCTGGTGGCCGCCATCAGCGTCGGCCTCGGCTTCGGACTCCAGGAGATCTTCGCCAACTTCGTGTCGGGTTTGATCATTCTTTTCGAGCGGCCGGTGCGGGTGGGCGACGTGGTGACGGTGGCCGACGTGACGGGCGTGGTTTCGAGGATCCGCATGCGGGCGACCACGATCACCAATTGGGACCGCAAGGAGTTCATCGTTCCCAACAAGGAGTTCATCACTGGGCGGCTCTTGAACTGGACGCTCAGCGACCGCGTGAACCGCATCGTGGTCAACGTCGGCATCGCCTACGGCTCCGACACGCAGTTGGCCGCCCAACTATTGAAAGAGGTCGCCGAGGAGCATCCCCTGGTGCTCGAGGACCCGCCGCCGAGAATCACCTTCGAGGGGTTCGGCGACAACTCGCTGAACTTCGTGCTCCGCTGCTACCTGCCCGACCTGGAGAGCCGGCTGGACGTGATCCACGATCTCCACATGAACGTCGACGCGGCCTTCCGCCGGGCCGGCATCGAGATCGCCTTCCCGCAACGGGACATCCACGTCCGCTCGATTGACACCAAGGGCATGGCGCTGTTCGACCGCGCTGCCGACAGCGGCCAAGGCGTCCCGAAGTCCGTCGAGGAAGACAAGGCAGGCAATCCGAAATCACGGCGGGTCGCCTGATCGATCGGCCCGGGATTCCGCCCGCTCGCCCTCCATCCCGCTTGAGGCGGCGGCCCACTATTGTTTCGCCAAGTGCAAAGTGACGGGTGCCAAAATGGACTTGGCGGGCCACTAGTTCCCCGCCTCTTGGCCTTCGCTTCTGCGGAGCAGCTCGAAGTTGCAGATCCGCACGAGCGGCAGGTCCTTTTCGTCAAGGGCAAGCTGCTGCTGGCGATCGATCGACAACAAGAGGTGATTGCCCCTCAGGCTGAGATCTTCCACTCCGGCGGCGGCCAGCCTTTTTTGCGTGGCGCTGACCACCCGCACGTACTCCCGCTGCGTAAGCCGGCCCTCTCGATAGGCGGCCAGGGCGTCGATTCCCTGGTAGACCGGCTCGTCTTTGGCGGCCAGCGCGTCGTCAGGGCCGTTCCAATAGCCCCAGATGGTCAGGTACTCGTGATTGCGGCTGAGGATCGGGTGGCCGTCGGAAGTGAGCAGGCCGGCGTGGCTCTCGTAGCGGCTCTGGTCGGCCAGCGAGGAAGAGACGGTCGTGCGATGGCCGGTCATGTAGATCGCGCGGGGATAGGTGGTCTCGATGCCGCGGCGCGACAACTCCATGGCGATGGAGAACTCCTCGAAGGGGCTGTTGTAGCCGTGGGCGAGGATCCGCTTCTCGCGGCGGACAAAGGGGTCCGCGTCCGCGATCTGCCCCACCCGCGACACCCGCCACACCAGGTGCACGTTGTCCTTCGTCACCGTCTCGTAGATCTCATAAGCCGTGCTGAGCCGGGTGCGCGGGGTCCGCCGCCATTTTTCGGGCAGGAAATAGTCGAAGAGCACGGGGTCGCGGCCCACCACCCACAGCGCCCCGCCGGTGCTCTCCACTTGCCCGTAAACAAAGTCGACCCCCATGATCGTCACCGCCGTGAGCCCCGAGGGGAACTGCTCGCGGGGCTCGAAGCGATGGGCCTGCCGGACGAGGTAGTCGCGGCGCTTGCGGGCCCGCATCCGGTCCTCGCGGGCGGGCGTCCGCTTCAAGAGCTCGAAGTCGACCAGCCCGTAAAGCGGCTTGCCGCGCCGGTCCCGCACCAGCAGGCCGTTGTTCGCGGAGCGGACGATGACGTGCTGTGGCTTGTTGTCGCTGACCATGAAGCCCTTCTCGTCGAGCTCCTCGCCGGCGCGCTGGACCAGCTCGGCCAGCGTGTCGTTGTCCAGAAGGCCCTTGCGGAAGGCTTCCACGGCGTCGATGCCCTTGAGCCATTCGTAGATCACGGCGTAGTTGCGGTTCCAGTCGATGGCGATTTCCTCGTGGCTCCGCACGATCGCCTCCATGCGGTAGCGGCGGCGGCCGAGCTGCTCGCCCTTGACGTACTTCCGCGGGACGTAAATCGCCAGCGGCTTGTGCGTGTAGAGCCGCCCCGGGGACTCGAAGCGCGTGTTCCGCAGCTCGATGACCAGGCTGAACTCCATGAAGGGGCTGTTGAACTCCGCGCCCGCCACGTCCGTCACCTGCGTCTCGCCCGGAATGTCCTGCCCCATCCGGTTCCACTTGACCACGATCTGGCGCGCCTGCCCGTCGACCTCCTTGGTCGTCACGCGGTACAGCGCGCTGGTCCCCGGCAGGCGCAACCCGTGCGATTTCATCCAGGCCTCGTCGGCCCAATGGTTCTCGGGCATCAGGCACTTGGTCGAGGGCAGGCCGTGCTCGGTGACGTAGAGGTCCGAGCCGTCTTCCATGCGGAGGTGGAGGTACTTGACGCCCAGCACCGTGATCAGCGGCCGCGGCGCCAGGTACGCGCCGATTCCCTCGATGTTCTCGATCGTGGTGTCGATTGGGTGCATGGATCACTTTCGGCAACGCCGTCGGCAGCGCGCCGGCCGATCATCCCAGCCGCTTTTTGAAGGCCGCCAGCTCGGCCTTCAGGCGGGCGGGCACCTTGCCGCCGAACTTGGCGAAAAAGGCCGCGGCGTCTTCGACGTCGGCCTTGAACGCCTCGCGGTCCACCTCCATCAGCGCGGCGAAATCCTCCTCGGGAATCTCCAGGCCGTCGAGGTCGAAATCGCCCCCAAGCGGCAACAGCCCGATGGGCGTCTTCCGGGCCTCGATCTCTCCCGCGACCCGCTGGCACATCCACTTCAGCACGCGGCTGTTCTCGCCGAAGCCCGGCCAGAACCAGCGGCCGTCGCGGGACGTGCGGAACCAGTTGACGTAGAAGATGGCCGGAGCCTTGTCGCCCAGCTTCTCGCCCATCGCCAGCCAGTGGGCCCAGTAATCGGCCATGTTGTAGCCGCAAAACGGCAGCATGGCGAAGGGATCTCGCCGCAAGGTCTGGCCGACGTCCAGCGCGGCGGCCGTCGTCTCCGAGGCCGCCATCACGCCCATCAACACGCCGTGCTGGAAGTCGAACGCCTGGGTCACCAACG
>Ga0180437_10003321_pt1 | contig 24086 bp, 19 predicted proteins | sample SS_ome_4_FD_132410 | JGI IMG/M metagenome (GOLD analysis project Ga0180437, IMG submission 132410) | Hypersaline lake sediment archaeal communities from the Salton Sea, California, USA - SS_3_D_1 metaG | ecosystem: Environmental > Aquatic > Non-marine Saline and Alkaline > Hypersaline >... | reverse complement strand
CGCGAAGGCATCCAGATATGTGTGGAGATTATCCAACAGGTGCGGGAGATGCCAGGCGTGGCTGGCGTGCACATCATGGCCATAGAGTGGGAAGAGGCCGTGGACGAAATCACCAAACAGGCTGGCTTACAGCCCCGGCCGACGGTAGACTAGCCGGAGGAATGAACGATGTCCATAGAACTCAGAACTGATCTGGCTCAACACATCCAGGAAGAATGTGGCGAAAACGTCTATCTGTGCTATCAATGCAAAAAGTGCACGGCTGGCTGCCCCGTGGCCGAGCACTTTGACCTGACGCCCAATCAACTCTTGCGGGCAGCCCAGTTCGGCCAGAAGGACCTGATCCTGAATTCTAAAACGATCTGGCTCTGTGCCATCTGCGAGACCTGTGCTACCCGCTGTCCCCAGGACATCAACATCACGGCCATCATGGACGTCTTCCGCATCATGGCCAAGCGGGAGGGAATCAAGCCCAAGGTGCCAGATGTGCCCGATTTCTACAAGGCCATGTTGCGGGGAATCCGCTACTTTGGAAGGATGTACGAGTTGGGGCTGATGGGCGAACTTTACATACGCCAGTTCCTGCGAGGAAGTTTGGATTTCAAGCAGCTCTTCAGCGAGGACATGGGCATGGCCCTCAAAATGTTCCGTGATGGCAAGCTGAATCCTATCCCCAGCCTGGGCATCCGGGGCAAACCAAAGGAAGGCCCTGTCTCTCCGGCAGTGACGGATCCCAAGACCATTGCCTACTATCCAGGCTGCAGTTTGCATGGCACATCCAAAGAATACCACATGTCTATCCTGGCGGTGGCAAAGGCGTTGGGATGGACGCTTCAGGAACCAAAGGATTGGTGCTGTTGCGGCAGCACTCCGGCTCACTCCACAGATCACGTCTACGCCACAGTGCTGCCCATGCGCACTTTGGCCCAGATGGAACGGGAGGGCCACTCCTACATGACTTTCCCCTGTCCCTCTTGCTTCCAGCGCTTCCGGGCCGCTATTCAGAATGTAGCCGAGGACGAGGAGCTGGCTAGAAAAGTCCGGGCTCAGACGGACTACCTGCCCTCCAGGGGCCTGAAAATGGATCTCTTGCTGACGACCATCACCGAGCGGGTGGGATATGAAGCGGTGGCTGAGAGGGTGACCAGGCATCTTGAGAACCTGAAGGTGGTCTGCTACTATGGCTGTGCCCTCACTCGGCCGCCCAGGCTCACCCAGGTCAAAGATTACGAGTACCCGACCAACATGGACCGCCTGGTGGAGACCCTGGGTGCCGAATCCTTCGACTGGTCCTACAAGACTGACTGCTGTGGCGTTTCACTGGGGATCAGCCAGCTCCCCATCGCCCTGGGGATGAGCCGCAAGGTGCTGCACGACGCGAAAGCAGTGGGAGCGGAAGCCATCATCGTGGCCTGCCCCTTGTGTCAGGTTAACCTTGACTCCCGTCAGAAACAGATCGAGAAAGAGTACGAAGAGACGTTCAATCTGCCTATCATCTACTTTACGCAATTGATGGGAGTTGCTTTCGGATTGGATGCCAAAACCCTGGGCCTGGACAAGCACTTTGTGGATCCTGTCAGGTTTTTGGAGGAGAAGGGCCTGCTGAGCACCTGATGGTCAAGCTCACCACGGGAGAAAAAAGAAAGGGAGATTGACTATGGCACAGAGAGAAGACACCATCACGTCCTTGCTAGAAGAGAAGCGAGTGTTCCCTCCGCCCAAGGAGTTCAGCGAGAAAGCCTATGTCAAAAGCATGGAAGAGTACGAGGCCCTCTACAGACAGTCCGAGGAGGACTTGGAGGGTTTCTGGGCGAAACAGGCGGAGGCCCTGGACTGGTATAAGAAATGGGACTCTGTGCTCAGCGGAGAGGCCCCTTTCTGGAAGTGGTTTGCCGGGGGTAAGCTCAACGCTTCCTACAACTGTCTCGACCGTCACCTGGGGGAGCGTGGGGACAAGGCTGCCATCATCTGGGAGGGTGAGCCGGAGGGTGATAGCAGAACCTATACCTATAAAGAGCTCCACCGCGAGGTGTGCAAGTTTGCCAACGTCCTGAAGAGTTTCGGCGTCAAGAAAGGCGACCGGGTCTGCATCTACATGCCCATGATCCCGGAGCTACCCATCGCTATGCTTGCCTGCGCCAGGATAGGGGCTATTCATAGCGTGGTCTTTGGCGGCTTTAGCGCTGCATCTCTAAAAGACCGCATCGAAGACTCTGAGGCCAGGCTGGTGATCACCACCGACGGGAGCTTTCGCAGTGGGAAGACGATCCCCCTGAAGGCCAACACAGACCTGGCCGTGCAGGAGTGCCCTGGTGTAGAGAACGTCGTTGTCTATCAGCGGACGGGCATAGACGTGAATATGGTGGAGGGCCGGGACCACTGGTGGGAGGATCTGATGGCCGATGCCTCGCCCGAGTGCGAGCCGGAGGTGATGGACGCCGAGGACCTTTTGTTTATCCTCTACACCAGCGGGACCACGGGCAAACCGAAGGGAGTGGTGCACACCACAGCAGGCTACTTACTCTACTCCTACCTGACTGTGAAGTGGATATTTGACGTCAAGGAGGACGACATCTATTGGTGCACGGCTGACATAGGCTGGGTGACCGGACACAGTTACATTGTCTATGGCCCCTTGGCCCTTGGGGCCACGAGCCTGATGTTTGAGGGGGTGCCCAATTACCCGCGCCCCGATCGGTTCTGGGAGGTCGTGGAGAAATACAAGGTCAATATCTTTTACACCGCCCCGACGGCCATCAGGGCCATTGCCAGGGATGGGGATGAATGGCCTGAGAAGCGCGATCTGAGCAGCTTGCGCCTGTTGGGCACGGTGGGTGAGCCGATCAACCCGGAGGCGTGGATGTGGTACTACAAGGTGATTGGGAAGGAGCGCTGCCCAATTGTGGACACTTACTGGCAGACGGAGACGGGGGGCATTGTCATTACTCCTCTGCCGGGAGCCACCCCACTGAAGCCAGGTTCGGCCACGAGGCCCTTCCCCGGCGTCTTCCCCGAGGTGGTGCGGGATGACGGGGCCCCCTGTGCGGTCAATGAAGGTGGCTATCTGATCGTCAAGAAACCCTGGCCAGGGATGTTGCGTACCCTTTACAAAGCGGATGAACGTTACAAAAATACCTATTTCGGTCGCTTCGGTCTGGCCGATGCCTACTTCACTGGCGATGGGGCTCGCAAAGATGAGGATGGCTACTACTGGCTGATGGGGCGGGTGGACGATGTGATCAATGTCTCCGGCCACCGCATCGGGACGATGGAGGTGGAGAGCGCCCTGGTGAGCCATCCGGTGGTGGCCGAGGCGGCTGTCGTTCCTTTCGACCACGAGATCAAAGGGCAGGCTCTCTATGCCTTTGTTACTTTGGTCAGTGGGGCAAAGAAAAGCGAGGAGTTGAGGAAGGAATTGGCTATGCACGTGGGCAAGGAGATCGGTCCCATCGCCCGGCCGGACAAAATCCAGTTCGCCGATGCATTGCCCAAGACCCGCAGCGGCAAGATCATGAGGCGCATTCTCAAGGCCATTGCCGCAGGGCAGACGGACGTGGGGGACACCACCACCCTGGCCGACCCGACTGTTGTCGAGGTGTTGCTCAAAGAAAGGATGTAGTCAGGGGGCAGCGCCCAGCAAAGGGAAGACTGTATCTTTGATGTATCCTATCACCCGCTCAGCTTCTCTGCGGATTTCCTCCTTTTGGGGGCCTGTGGTGTAGACGTGCCTGTCCCGCAGGCCCCCGCCTTCCATGTATTCTGTGCCCAACATCATACCCCCGATCACCCCCACGTACATGTCCTGAGGCTCGATTCCGTTCATGATAGACCAGGCCAGGGTCCAGGCCCGGACGGCACTGTCGAGGTTGTATCCCCCTCCCCCCAAGGCCACACACCCGGGCGAGAGAGCCATGATGGCTTGCACGGCCTCGGCGAACCCATTGTTCGTCATGTTGAAATGAGCCAGAGGGTCGGACAGTAGCGTATCGGTCCCAAGGGTGGCGAAGACCAGGTCGGGAGCAAAAGCGGTCACGGCAGGAGGGACGATCTCGTTGAAGGCCCACAGGAAGATGTCGTCGTCCGTATAAGCAGGTAATGGCACGTTAATGTTGTACCCCATCCCGGCCCCGAGTCCAATCTCGGTCTCAAATCCTCCCCAGGGGAAAAGGGTCCTGCCGCTTTCGTGGAGAGAGATGGTGAGGACCCGGTCGTCCTCGTAGAAAGCATCCTGCACCCCATCGCCGTGGTGGACATCAATGTCCACGTAGGCCACCCGCCTTCCCCGGTCCAAAAGCTTCAAGATGGCTACTGCAATGTCATTGACATAACAAAATCCTTCCGCGTTCCTCCGCTGAGCGTGATGGAACCCTCCGAGGACGTTGAAAGCGATTTTGTGACCCTCCTCCACCAGTTCGGCGGCCAGGAGAGTCCCTCCGGTGGTCAGCAGGGAGTAATCGTAGACCCCGGGGAAGACCGGGCAGTCCACTGTGCCGAGCCCGAACTCGATCATCTCGTCTCTGAAAACCCCGTCGTTGGCCTGTTTCAACATCTCCAGGTAATCCTGGTCGTGGAAAAGAGCTACGCTGCGCAGGTCGGCTGGCTCTGGCTCTACAACCTCCATCCATGGCTTGTCCAGCAACTTTAATTGTTGACACCGTTCGAGGGTCAGGTGCGCTCTCTCTGGCTTGAACGGATGTGATTCACCATACTTGTAGTCAGCAAATTTGTCAGAATAGATGAAAGCCGTTTTATCCATTTCCCTCATTCAGAATCTGATCGTAACCGTATAGGTCCCATCGTCCAGGGTACTTTCCAGGGAATAGTCCCTTTTCCGGGCAGGGTGTTCCAGTATGTGGAGCATCGGTTTGTTGGTCTCTAGAATCTCGGCTGTGAACCCGCCGATCCCGCGTTCCTTGGCGATCTGAATCAAATAGTAGAGGAGGAAGGTGCCGATCCCTTTGTTCTGCCAGCGGTCCTGGACAGTAAAGGCCATCTCGGCCAGGTCGGACTCTCTCAGCATACCGTATCGCCCTACAGCAATGATCCTCTGTCGTCCTTTTTCCTCCACCAGTCCAACGATGGCCATCTCTTGGATGTAGTCAATGGTGGTGTAATACTGCAGGGTGCAGTGGGGCATGGCCTTGAGGACACTGAAGTAACGCTGATAGATGGTGCGGTCAGAGAGGGCATAGAAAAAGTCGTGCATCATCCCCTCGTCGGTAGGCTTTATGGGGCGGAGGAAAACCCGTGTGCCATCCCCGAGGGTGAGGCTGGTTTCCAGTTCGCGGGGGTAGATCCCTCTGGGCACCAACTGGTCCACGTAAATGTAGTGGCTGATCTTGGCCTCTTCCAGCAGGCTCTCGCGAAAGCGGGGATGGGCTATGCTGATCAGGGCCAGGGCCCGCTCGCGCACGCTCAGGCCGTGCAGATAAGCGACCCCGTACTCTGTCACTACATAGTACACGTCGCCTCTGGTGATCACCACCCCTGCCCCCTTGGAGAGGGCGGGGACGATGCGCGAGACAGAGCCCCCTTTGGCTGTGGAGGGCAAGGCGATGATGGGCTTACCCCCTTCCGATTTGGCTGCAGCCCGTATAAAGTCAACCTGTCCTCCGAACCCGCTGTAGAAGAGGTGGCCCAGGGAGTCCGAGCACACCTGACCGGTCAGGTCTATCTCCAGGGCGGCGTCAACGGCCACCATCTTGTCGTTCTGGCTGATGATGGCGGGATTGTTGGTATAGTCACAGGGGTGGAACTCGAAGAAGGGATTGTTGTCCACATAATCGTACAGACGCCTGGTGCCCATGCAAAAGCTGGTGATGATTTTGCCTGGATGCAGGGCCTTCCTGGCGTTGGTGATCACGCCCGCCTCTATCAGTTTGATCGCTCCGTCGGAGATCATCTCTGTATGGACGCCCAAGTCCTTCTTGTCTTTGAGGAAGAGGAGGATAGAGTCTGGAATCGTGCCAATGCCCATCTGCATCGTCGAGCCATCCTCGACGAGACCAGCTACGTTCTCTCCGATGCGCCGCGTCACCTGATCGGGCTTGGGGTAGGAAAGCTCGGGGATGGGGGCATCGTTTTCCACCAAGATATTTATCTGATCGGCCTGGACAAAGCTGTTGCCCAGGGTGCGGGGCATCTGGGGGTTCACCTCGGCGATGACGTAATCGGCACTCTCCGCCGCAGCCTTGACCACATCCACGGAGACCCCATAGCTGCAAAGCCCTTCTTCATCGGGTGGGGTGACCTGGATGAGAGCCACGTCAATGGACAGACGCCTCTGGCTGAAGAGAGCAGGGACGTCGGAGAGGAAGATAGGGGTATAGTCGGCTCGGCCTTCACAGACCGCATCTCTCACATTGGTCCCAATGAACAAGGCGTTGTGCCGGAACTTGTCAGTGAATTCGGGGCTTGTGTAAGGGGCAACGCCCAGGGTGAGGATGTGGATGATGCAGGTGTCGGCCAGGCGATTGGCCATCTTGGCCAGCTCTGCGACCAAAAGTCCGGGCACCGCAGCACCGGAGCCTATAAAAACGTGATGGCCACGTTTGACGGCCTGTAGCGCCTCGGCTGCCGTCTTGACTTTGTGACGGTAACGTTCCTGCCATGGGATGGATGTCATAGTCTCCCAATTCCTCCTATCGCCGGTTCCATTCACGACAAGGCGCATATAAATGGGGGTTATGGAAAGCCGCCCGAGTTTCCAGACAAGAACTACCCGGCCGTCTGAGTGTATGCAGTCGGGTGAGGGGCGAGAGGCTCTGAAGCGCTCTGTCCGTTGCCCCCGGCCATGGCGTACAAGACCTCTGGCAGGAGCTCTCGCCACCGGCCGCGGGCATCCAGCGGCAGCCAGACCTGCCGCCGGCCCACCCGAACTTTGCCTCCCAGGCGTTGTTGCAGCCGCCCTTCCTCAGGCTTTCCCAGGTCTTGGGCTTTGACGACGACCTGCCCTTCCTCGGTAGAGATAGCCTGCACCCCCGCGGCTATAGCCAGGATTTTGAGACGCAACTGATAGAGCAAATTCACCGTCGGCTGGGAGAGTTCACCAAAACGGTCCTCCAGTTCCTGGGCCATCTCACTCACCCCAGCCAGGGTGCTCAAGCCTGCCATGCGGCGGTAAAGATGCAGGCGCAGTCTCTCATCGGGCACATAATCCTCCGGCAGAGAGACGGCCAGGGGCAGGTTGATTTGCACGCCGCTGTCGAGAGGTTGCAAATAGACCGCTTCCTCGCCCAGCAGTTGGCTGGGCTCCTCGCCCTTCAACTCTCGTACAGCCTGGGCCAGCAGACGACAGTAGAGGTCAAAGCCCACGGCAGCGATGTGGCCGTGCTGGCGAGCGCCCAGGAGCTCCCCTGCCCCGCGGATCTCCAGGTCCTGCATGGCAATGCGGAACCCCGCCCCCAGTTCGCTGGCCTCCAGTATAGCCTGCAGGCGCTTGCGGGCTGTCTCGCTCAGTCGTTGGTGCCGGCCGTGCAGAAGGTAGGCGTAGGCGCGCACCGCGCTACGTCCTACCCGCCCCCGCAACTGATAGATCTGGGCCAGGCCAAAGTGGTCAGCCCGGTTGATGATGATCGTGTTGGCATTGGGGATGTCCAGGCCGTTCTGGATGATAGAGGTACAGACCAGGACATCTACTTTGCCGCCGGCAAAGTCCAGCATGACTTGTTCCAGTTCCCGCTCTGGCATCTGGCCATGGCCGATGGCTAGGGTCGCCTCGGGCACGACCTTGGCCAGCCGCTGGGTTATCTGATTGATGCCCTGCACCCGGTTGTGCACAAAGTAGACCTGCCCTCCCCTGGCCAACTCTCGCAGGATGGCCTTGCGAATGAGGCTTTCGTCGTATTCCCCCACGTGGGTCACGACGGGCAGACGCTCTTCGGGGGGGGTCTCGATGGTGCTCATGTCCCGTACCCCCATCAGGGACATGTGCAGGGTGCGCGGGATGGGGGTGGCGGTGAGGGTCAGCACGTCCACCTCCTTGCGCATCTGCTTGAGTTTCTCCTTGTGGGTTACGCCGAAGCGTTGCTCCTCGTCAATGACCAGGAGTCCCAGGTCCTTGAAAGCTATGTCCTTCTGCAGCAGGCGATGGGTGCCGATGACAATGTCTACCTGCCCTTTCCTCAGCCTTTCCAGGATCTTTTGTTGCTCGCCACGGGAGCGGAAGCGGGAGAGCATCTCCACTTCGACGGGAAAGGGCTTGAGGCGTTCAAGGAAAGTCTGGTGGTGCTGTTGGGCCAGGACGGTGGTGGGTACCAGGAGGGCCACCTGCTTGCCGTCCATGACAGCCTTGAAAGCGGCCCGCAGGGCGACCTCGGTTTTGCCATAGCCCACATCACCGCAGATCAGCCGGTCCATGGGTTTGACCTGTTCCATGTCGGTCTTGACTGCCTCGACGGCCGCCAGTTGATCTTTGGTCTCTATGTAGGGAAAAGCGGCCTCCAGTTCAGCCTGCCAGGGGGCATCGGGAGAGAAGGCATGGCCGCGTATGACCTCCCGCGCTGAATAAAGCTCCAGCAGGTCTCTGGCAATGTCCTCCACAGCTCGTTTGGCCTGCGCTTTGACCCGTGCCCAATCGGCCGTGCCCAGGCGATGTACGAAGGGAGGGCGGTCCCCCACACCCACGTAGCGGCTGAGACGGTCTACCTGGTGGACGGGCACATACAACTTGTCGCCAGCCGCATAGTCAACCTGTAAATACTCGCGCTCGGTCTCATCTACCGTCAGCTTGGTCAGGCCCTGGAAGAGGCCGATGCCGTGCTCGATGTGCACCACATAGTTGCCAGGGGCTACGTCGGAGAAAAAAGCCTCCGGGGTGATGGCCCGTGGCTGTGGAGCCCGGCGAGGTAACGGTCTGGCCCAGCCGAAAATCTCGGCGTCCGTCAGCAGATTGCAGTAGGACGAGTTGTCAATCTTTCGACTGTCCCTTCGACTTTGCTCAGGGCAGGGCTCAGGACAGGCTTGTCCTACCTCGATTTGTAATCTCCAGCCTTCGGCCAATGTCCCCTGTCCCAGAGTCAGGCTGCGGGGCGGGGGGAGCTCCCGGACATCGGCCACAGGCGTTGCGTAGATCCCCCGCTCGGTCAAGAGTTCGGACAGCCGCCGCGCCTGTCGGGAGACCAGGACGACCCTCTGTCCTTCATCGGTCATGGAACGGCAGTCTTCTAAAACCCGCTTGAGTTGGCCGCCATAGCGAGGGCCAGGAGTGAAATGCCGGCTCAACCGCAGGTGAAACGGCGCAACAGTGCCGTGAGGTGTTGCTTCCCTCACGCTTGCCTGAGCCTCCAGAAGGGACTGTTCTTGAGCGTCAGCCAAGTCAGCATCAAGGGCTGACCATTCGTAACCCAGCACCAGGGGCCTGCGGCTCATCAGGGCGGGTTCCAACTCTTGCCAGGTAAAGTAGGGAACGGTCAATCCACAAGGCAAATCCCCGGCCTCGGCCAGATCTTCCCGCAGCTTTGTGGCCTGGGCTTCCATTTCCTCGACGGCAGCCTCTAGCTCCACCCAGTCGTCAACAAGCAAAAGTCCCTCGGCTGGGAGGTAATCCGTCAGTATACCTGGCTGGAGATAGAGGTAAGGGATGTAGAATTCGAGGCCCCGGAAGCCTTCCCCACGTTCAAGGGCCTCCCGGTCGCGCCTGAACTCACTCTGGGCTGGCGAGTGGCAGCCGGTGAGGTCCAGGTCAGCCACCCGTTCAGCCGCCCGTTGGCCATATTTAGGCAGCGCTTCGCTGGCTGGTGTCAGGGTGAAGGAGGTGATGCTCTCTTGCGAGCGCTGGCTGGTGGGATCAAAAGTGCGCAGCGACTCGATTTGGTCGCCGAAAAGCTCGATACGCACCGGCCAGGGACTGTCCGGAGGGAAGACATCAATGATCCCTCCCCGCCGGCTAAAAGTGCCCGGCTCCTCAACGACGCTCTCCGGCTGATAGCCCAGGTCATACCAATGGGCTAAGGTCTTCTGCCAAGTGATGGTTTGGCCAGCGCGCAAGGTGTGGACACCTGCTTTGAACTCTTCAGGGGGAAGGGTTTTCTGCATCAGTGCCCGCGCTGAGGTTACCACCAGGGGAGGGGGGGAGGAGGGCAGCGAGGCCAGGGTTGCCAATCGCCCTCCGACGGTCTCTATCGCCCAAGGCACCCGTTCGTAGGGCAAGGCGTCGGGCTCCGGGAAGCGCAATACGCCCTCTGGTGTGGCTGACCAGACGCGCAGTTCAGCGTAGAGTTGCTGAGCCCGCTCCGGTTGGGCCGTCACCACCAGAATGGGCCGGCCCAAATCCTGCTGCAAGGCAGCGATGAGGTAAGGCCGGGCAGAGGTGATCAAACTAAGGGGAGCGTTCCGGTGCGGTGAAATGCTCTCAGGAGGTCCATCCCCCTCTCGCTTCTGGAGGGTATCAACCAGATGACGGTAGGCAGGTATTTCTTTCAGGAGGGGTAAAAGTCCAGACAGGTTCAACGGTGTATTTTCCTGAGCCGTTAATTGTAGGTATTCATGGCCGCCTCAATGCCTTCTCTCAAAAAGAGTTCCACGGCGGCCACAACCTTTTCGCAAACGCTTTCCAACGTGGTTCGCTCGTCGGCGGTAAAGTCGTTCAAGACGTAGCTGGCCGCATCGTTGCCCGGTGGTCGGCCGATGCCCACCCGCAGACGAGGGAAGGTTTGGCTGCCCAACGCTTCGATAATGGAACGCATCCCCTTGTGTCCGCCTGAGCCACCCTCGGGGCGCAGCCGGATGATTCCCAAGGGCAGATCCAAATCGTCATAGATGATCAGAATGTCCTCGAGAGACAGCTTATAAAAGCGAACCAATGGCCCCACCGCCTGGCCGCTGAGGTTCATATAGGTCCGTGGCCTGGCCAAAACAACTCTGACGTCGGCTATTTTGCCCAGGGCCAGAGAGGCTTTGGCCCGCCAGTTTCCAAACGAGAGGCCATGGGCCTGGGCCAGTCGGTCGAGACACTGGAAGCCAACGTTATGCCGGTTGTGGGCGTATTGACGGCCCGGATTGCCCAGGCCGACAATCAGCTTTTCCACTGGTTCATCCTGCGCTCTCTGGCGTACGCGCCGCAACCAACTGGCCATCCAATTTCTACCCATCTGCTCCAACAAAACTCCTGGCACCTCAAAGCAGGGGGATAAGCCGCCGTAACCCCTGCAAAGGTTACAAAACCTTCGCAAGGGTTTCCCAAAGCATTTTAGCGGCGGAACAAGAGCGAAAGCAACCGCCGCAGCAGAGCGACAAGCCCCACCAGTAAGAAGGCAAAGGCTGCTGCTCCCGCCCCCCAGCAGAAAGCTCCTCCCAAGTTGGGTAATTGTATGTTGAAGAACGATGACTCAGACGTAGGTGTGGGTCCGATCACCGGGGCAGCGGTAGGCAGGGGGCGGGGGGTAGGAGACGGCAGGATGGGCAGCTCGATGATGATGGTTGGAGTCGGTGGCAACGGTGTAGGCGTGTTGGTGGGCGTGGGCGTGATCTCAGGGGTAGGCGTGTCTGTGGGCTGGGTGTTGGCTACGGAGATCTGGCGCACGAAATACTCCTCATAGTTCCCATCGCGGCGCACGACTCGGAGGCGCAAGCTATAGTTCCCATCGGGCAGCAAGGTTGTGTCCCATGTCTCCAGCACGTTGTCAACGACCTGGGTCTCGTGGACCATGCCGATTAGAATCCACTGGTCCTCGGGGTTGGGTTCTGGACTGTAGGCGACCTCGTATTTCCAGAATTCGGGGTGCGTGGCCGTGCCCTGGATGGACACCTTGTCTCGCACCACAGCGCGGTCGCGGGGCGAGGTGATGACCGCTCCAGGCCCCTGCTCCTGCGGGCTGCGACCAGGGGCAGCCTCAATGATCACGACCCAAAGGCCCCCCAAAAGCAATAGAAGCAAGCAAAAAGCCACCGTTTTTCTCATGGATGAGAGCTCCTTCCGACTCCGTTTGACCATCCCTAAGTTTAGCACAAAAAGGGTATAAAGACAAGAGTTTGACCTTGACACAGATTTTTCTTCTGATGACAAGTCAAAAGCCGCCGAACAGGCGGCTTCTTTATTTTAAAACTTGCTATGTCTGCTGAGAGTTATAAGTGGGGAAAGCTAACTCCCATCAAACTTCTGGAGGGCCACGGTGGCGTTTTGGCCACCGACGCCAAAGGCGTTGGCGATGGCGGCGTCCACGGTGGCATGGCGGGCCACGTTGGGCACGTAATCCAGGTCACACTCGGGGTCAGGGTTGTCCAGGTTGATGGTGGGCGGGATGAGATCTTCCTGGATGGCCTTGACAGCTTGGATCACCGAGATGGACCCAGCTCCCCCAAACATGTGGCCGAACATGGACTTGTTGGCGCTGATGGGCACCCGGTAAGCCGCCTCACCGAAAACGGTCTTGATGGCTGCCGTCTCTGAGGGGTCATTCAACACGGTGCCCGTTCCGTGAGCGCAGATGTAGCCGATCTCCTCCGGGGACAGGCCAGCATCGGCCAGGGCCAGGCTCATGGCCCGCGCCGCGCCGTCACCCCCCGGTTCTGGAGCAACGATGTGGTAAGCGTCCACGGTAAAGCCGTAGCCGACGACCTCGGCCTGGATGGGTGCACCCCGGCGCAGGGCGTGCTCCAGAGTCTCCAGGACGACTATAGCCGCCCCTTCGCCCATCACCGTGCCGTCCCGGTCGGCGTCGAAAGGGCGGCAGGCCCTCTCCGGTTCATCGTTGCGGGTAGAAAGGGCCCCCAGACGGCTGAAAGAAACGACGGCCAGGGGCGTCATGGCCGACTCGGTGCCCCCGGCGATCATCACGTCCACGTCACCGCGCTGCAAGCGCCGGGTGGCCTCGCCGATGGCTACCGCCCCCGTAGCACAGGCTGCCACAGGCGCATTGGCCGGGCCTTTGATCCCCAGGAGGACGGCGATGTGACAGGGTGCTATGTTGATAACGACCGAAGGGACAAAGATGGGATTGATCTGCCTGGGTCCTCCATCGTGCAGCCTCAGGGTTTGCTCTTCAATCACCTCGATGCCCCCTATGGCGCTGCCGATCTCCAGGCCAACCCGAGTCAGGTCTTCCCTGGTCAGGTCCAGTTGGGCGTCCTGCAAAGCCTGCTTTGTGGCGGCCAGAGCGAAATGGGTGAAACGGGCCATCCGTCTGCCCTCGCGTTTATCCACGTAATCGTTGGGGTCAAAGCCCTTCACGCTGGCCGCGATTTGGGTGGGGTGTTGGCTGGCGTCGAACTGGGTGATGGGCCCGGCCCCTGACCGCCCTGCCGTGATTCCCTGCCAGAAATCAGCCACGTTAAGGCCCACAGGGGTGATGGCCCCCATGCCTGTGATGACCACTCTGTTGTCTTTTGTCCTGGAGCTACCCATCGAACGAATCACCTTCCTCCTTCCATATCTTATCTTGTTGCCGCTCTCATATAGGAAAGAACACCCGCGACAGCCAAAAGCAGTGTCCTGAGCCCTGTCGAAGAGATGGAGTCATAGTTTACCACAGGTTCCTGATATTGACAAAACGAGCTATACGTTATAAAATAGGGGTGACTCCCTGGTTAAAGGTGTATTGCCCAACAGGAGGACGGACATGATCAAGCTAACATCCCGACAACGCGCCTTCTTGGACAAACTGTTGGATCTGTATCGTGAGCACCAGGGGCCGGTACATTATTCCCTAGTGGCCGAAAAGTTGGGCGTCAACAAATTCTCGGCCTACGACATGTTAAAGCTCCTGGAAAAAAAAGGCGTGGCCCGTTCAGACTATGTCCTGGAAGCAGCACACGCCGGGCCAGGTCGGTCTATGATTGTCTTTTACCCGACCCAACAGGCGGTCAGTCTGCTGTCTCAATTGACGGGCGACATCCATGTCAACGAAGAGTGGAGACAGGTCAAAGAGCGGATATTGCAGAGATTGCAGGAGACCAAGAGTACCAACTACCGGGAGTTACTGAACGAGCTCCTGGCCAAGGTACCCGAACGCACATCTCCCCTCATTTACTGCACAGAGATGATTACCGCCCTCCTCTTGAACTTGAGCTGGGCCAGGGAAAAAGCCAGTGGCCTGAACCCTTTCAGGGCGCTGGCATTTCTGGGTTCGACCGGAGAGGCCGGGTTGGGGGCCCTGGCGGGTCTCAGCCTGGGATCTACTTTTACAGAGAAGGCCGATGCGTCTCTGAGGGAAAGGTTGCTTTCGTGCAGCAAACGTTACCATGCCTGTCTGCTCAACCTGAGCGAGGAGGCCAAGGCCAGCCTATCTGATTTCTTGCAGGAGGCACTGCTCGTCTTTGAGCGGAGCACTTGATTTCTCCCAGACCTGACAGGTTATGGCAACTAGACTGGGTCAGGTCTGAATTTTGGCCTATTATTTGGTTTTTTTGGGAATCCAAACCATAACTATATCAAGGGAGGAACAGCCATGATTAAAATCGTAACCGACTCGAGCGCCTATCTGCCCGCTGACCTGGTTCAGCAACATGACATTCATGTCATACCCCTCAGGGTCCTCTTTGGTGAACAAGTGTATCGAGATGAGATAGACCTCAGCCACCGGGAATTCTACCGTATGCTGACCGAGGCCGAGACTCTCCCCACCACCTCACAACCCTCGGCGGGAGAGTTCTTTGACCTCTATTCCGAGCTGAGCAAAGATGGCCACGAAATCATCTCCATCCACATCTCCAGCAAACTGAGCGGCACCATAAGCTCAGCCCAGTCGGCCAAAGAGATGCTGCCCGAGGCCAAGATCACCATCATTGACTCCGCTTCGACAGTCATGGGCCTGGGCCTGATGGTTCTGACAGCCGTCAGGGCAGCAGCCGAAGGCAAAACCACCTCCGAGATTGTGGCCATCGTGGAGAGAATGATCTTGGAAATGAACGTGGTCTTTGTCGTTGATACTCTGGAATATCTGCAAAAGGGCGGGCGCATCGGCGGGGCGGCCGCCCTGGTAGGCACTCTGCTGAAGGTCAAACCTATCCTCTGCCTGAAGGATGGCCGCGTCGAGCCCTTGGACAAGGTGCGGAGCAAACGCAAAGCCCTGGCACGGCTCCTGGAAGTCGTCGAGGAGCGGGTGGGGCCAGGCACGCCCATACGGGTAGCCGTGCTCCACGCCCAGGTACCCGAAGAGGCGAGAGAACTGGAGCAGGAGGTTCTCGCTCATTTCAACTGCACCGAGTGCTATTTCACCGAGATAGGGCCAGCGATTGGCACTCACACCGGCCCCGGCGTGGTGGGGCTCGTCGCTTGCGCGGACGGGGCGGCGTTCTGAAAAGCTTTGCTATTTCGGCCCTCACCGCGAGCGGAAGCTACTCGTCCCTTTGCCCCCTCACAAAAGCCACCTTATCCGCCAAGATAGGGTGGCTTTGTCATTGATTGGCGGAAAGCAGGGCACATCTTGATGGGGGAAATGGGGTTATAATTAGAGAGTAGAAAAGAAGAGGGGGCAGAGTTGCAAAGAAAAGGGCGAGTGCGCGTTGCCGTTGATGCCATGGGTGGGGACTATGCCCCGGTGGAAGTGGTTAAAGGAGCGGTGCAAGCTGCCCGCAGCGAGGGGGTGGAGATCATCTTGGTGGGGCCGGAAGAGCAGTTGCGGACGGAACTGACCAGTCATGACGCAGCCGACTTGTCCCTGGACATCCACCATACCGATCAGTTCATCACCGATGGGGAGCATCCGGCGGCTGCTCTGCGGAAAAAGTCCCAGGCCTCGGTGGCTGTGGCCGCCCGGTTGGTCCAAGAGGGCCGGGCTGAGGCGGCAGTGAGCATGGGTCACACTGGGGCATCCATGATCGCCGCCCATTGGATTTTGGGCAGCATCGAGGGCATTGAGCGGCCTATAGGCGGGGGCGTCCCTTTTGCCCTGGCTCCTCAGACAGTAGTCCTCGACATGGGCCCCAACGTAGACTGCAAACCCCATCAGTTTTTGCAGTTCGCTGCCCTGGGCATCGCCTATGCTCGCTGTCTGCTGGGCCTCAACCGTCCCACGGTAGCTCTTCTCTCTAATGGAAGTGAGGAAGGGAAAGGCAACCGCCAAAGCCAGGAAGCCTATCAACTGCTCAAGAGAAGCGGTCTGAATTTCATCGGCAACGTGGAGGGCTGGGACCTCGTGAGCGACCGGGCTAACGTGATCGTTTGCGATGGCTTTGTGGGAAACATCCTGCTCAAGTTTGGCGAGGGGCTGAGCGCAGCTCTGGCTCGCTGGTTACGGGAAAGGTTGGCCAACCTGCTGCCCCCGACGGAAATACAGTGCCTGGCCGATGAATTGCAAGAGATGATAGAGTTCGAAAAGAGGTTCGGTGGGGTGCCGCTCCTGGGCGTGAAGGGGGTCATGGTCGTAGGGCATGGACGCTCCCGAGCCTCGGGCGTCGAGAAGGCCATCGGTCAGGCAAAGCTGGCAGTGGAAAGCCACCTCATCGAAACCATAGAGGAAGAACTGGCCAAGTTGCGACAATGAACGCGAAAGCCTTTGATAAGGAGGAATTCATCATGCAGCGTGCAGTCATCACCGGCCTGGGGGCCATAACCCCTATTGGCCTCACTGTGGAAGAGTTCTGGGCCAACCTGACGGCTGGCGTCTCCGGGGCAGGGCCTATCACCACCTTTGACACCACCGGTTTCCCGGTGCGCATCGCCTGTGAGGTCAAGGACTTTGATCCCACGGCCTACATGGACCCCAAGCTGGTCAGACGCACCCACCGGGCCACCCACTTTGCTATCGCTGCCTCACAGATGGCCCTGGCCGACGCCGACCTGATGATTGACGGAAACAACGGGCCCACAGTGGGCGTGGTGATGAACACCGGGGGCGGGGGCATCGGCGAAATGGAGGAGGGAGCCAGGACGCTGCTGGCCAAGGGGCCGCGCAGCCTGAGCCCCTTCGTAGTCCCCAGCGCCATGCCCAACGCCGTCTCCTGTCTGGTCTCTATAGTCACCGGGGCCAAAGGTCCGATCATCACCTCCACAATGGCCTGCGCCAGCGGCAACTATGCCTTCCTGGAGGCCCTGCGGCTGCTGCGTCTGGGGGAGGCCGGGGCGGTCATCGCCGGCGGGACAGAGTCGGCCTCTTTCCCTCTGTTCCTTGCCTCCCTGGGCCGTATGGGCCCTCTTTCCTCTCGGAACGACGATCCCCAGCGCGCCAGCCGCCCCTTTGACAAAAACCGCGATGGCTTTGTTTTCGGCGAAGGAGCGGCCGTCATGGTGATGGAGACGGAAGAACATGCCCGGCAGCGGGGAGCGCACATCTACGCCGAGGTCGCCGGTGGGGCCAACACTGGCGACGCCTACCACATCACCGCTCCTGACCCGGATGGCGATGGGGCAGCACGGGCCATGAGGCAAGCCCTGGAAAACGCCAGGATGGCCCCGGAGGAGATTGATTGCCTCTTTCCCCACGGCACGGGAACCTCCCTGAACGACGCTGTGGAGACCAGGGCGATCAAGACGGTTTTTGGCGACCACGCCTATCGGTTGGCCGTCAGCGCCACCAAATCCATGGTTGGCCATATCATGGGAGCGGCCGGTGCTATCTCTGCCCTGGCAGCGGTGCTGGCCATCCGCGACGGGGTGATCCCGCCCACCATCAACTACGAGACGCCGGACCCGGAGTGCGACCTGGATTACGTGCCCAACGTGGCCCGCCAGCAAAAGGTCAACGCGACCTTGATCAATGGCTTTGGCTTTGGCGGCCAGAACGTGGCCGTTGTCATCCGCAGATACTGATTTACCCTTTCTCCTCTCTCACGTAAGGCAGGCCCAGGGCAGCAGGCGCGCCCACCCGCCTGCTGAAAGCCTCCCACCAGGTGATAATGACCAGCACCAAGATAGTGAAAATATAAGGCATCATGTTAAGGAAAGCGGCCGAGATGGTTGTCCCCTGGGCTTGCAGACGGAGCTGCATGGCATTGATCGCTCCAAAGAGGACAGCTCCTATCACAGCCCTTACCGGGTCCCAGGTGGCAAAAATGACCAGGGCAATGGCTATCCAGCCGCGGCCGGCGGTCATGCCCTCGGTCCACCCAGGTGTATAGGCCAGGGAGAGGTGAGCACCGCCCAGTCCCGCCAGCATTCCCCCGACGATGGTGAAAAGATAGCGTGTACTGGCTACGTTGACCCCCATGGCATCGGCTGTCTGGGGATTCTCGCCCACAGCTCGCAAGTGTAGGCCTGGGCGAGTCTTGTAGAGAAAGTACCAGGCCAGGGGCACCAGCAGGTATACGGCGTAAACCAGGATGTCCTGCTGAAAGAGGGCCTTACCAAGGAAGGGGATGGCTGAGAGACCGGGGATGGGCAGTTTCTCGAACTTGGGGCCAATCTGACCGACCAGAGGCATGCCGTTGGGACCCAGTCGTTGGCCGAGGAAGCTGGCCAGACCGCTGCCGAAAAGGGTCAGGGCCAGGCCGCTGACCGTCTGATCGGCGCGCAGGGTAATGGTCAGGAAGGCATGGATCAGGGCCATCAACCCGCCTACCAGTGTGCCGGTCATCACCCCGGCCCAAACGTTGCCTGTTCTGAAAGCCGCCGCAAAGCCGGTCACGGCTCCCATGATCATCATGCCCTCCACCCCCAAGTTCAGGATGCCCGAACGTTCGGTGAAAATCTCACCCAGAGTGGCATACAGCAATGACGTGCCTCCCCGGACCGTGGCAGCCAGGGTGGAAGGGGTGAGGAGTAGAGTCAAGATAGAAATGATGAGATTCATGATCCACCTCCCGTGCCAGGTTCAAGTGGTGATGGGCCGAGGGCTTTGCTTTCAGCGGGTCTCCACTCCCACCGCAGACGATAATGGGTGAAAAGCTCACCCCCTAGCATGAAGAAGAGAATAGCACCCTGCAAGATCAAGGCCACAGCAGCCGGGAGTCGCATGGTGATCTGAATCTGATCGCCTCCTACCAACAGGCCGGCCAGCAAGACTGCTACCAACAGCACACCCCACGGGTTCAGCTTGCCCATCCAGGCCACGATGATGGCTGTGTATCCGTAGCCCACTGTCAACCCTTTCTGCAAGCGGTGGGAGATACCGGACACCTCGGCCATGCCCGCCAATCCAGCCAGGCCGCCGCTGAGAACCATCACCAAAATGATGTTTCGCATCAGGCTGATGCCAGCGTAGGTAGCTGCCCGGGGGTTTTCACCTATGACCCGAATCTCGTAGCCCCATTTGGTGCGTCCCAGGACGAGCCAGATAAAGACAGCGGCCACGATGGCAAAAGCCAGCCCCAGGTGAAGCCGGGTGCCTAGTAACCGGGGCAGCCAGGCTGTTTCGGAAAACTGGGCCGTGCCGGGAAAACCATAACCGGCCGGGTCCTTCCAGGGGCCATAGAAGAGATACTCCACCCAGAGGATAGCGATATAGTTCATCATCAGAGTGGTGATGATCTCGTTGACTCGGATAAAGGCTTTCAGCAGGGCTGGCACCAGCCCCCACAGTGCTCCGCCCACGAAACCAGCCACAAACATCGCCGGCAAGAGCAGCGTAGCCGGCAGCCACTCGGCCCCAAAGAGGGCCACCCCGGCGGCGGCGATCCCGCCTACAGCCAGTTGCCCCTCGGCCCCGATGTTCCAGAATAACATGCGGAAGGCGATAGAGACCCCCAGCCCACACAACATCAGGGGGATGGCCTTGACCATCGTCTCCGACAGACTGTACTTGCTGCCAAAGGCTCCCAGGAACATGGCTTTGTAGGTTGTCAGCGGGTTGGCTCCGGCCATCAACAGGATGATGCCCCCAAAGATCAGAGCCAGCAGGAGGGAGATGAAAGGCACCAGGAGACTGGCCGTACGAGAGGGGGTCAAACGTTTCTCTATCTTTAGTGGTATGGTCATCATTGGTTCTAACTCCTTGAAGAAAGACTACAACCCCAGAGTGATTCGCAGTGCTTCATTGACCGGCTGCATGTCAGGGAGTGAGCCTATTTTGGAGTCAATTGCCGCCAGGAACACCGTAGCTAGATTATCGGTCATCACTACTGAGTCAATGAGGAGCCCGCTTTGTCGTCCTGCCTCGCTGCTGGGCGAAACGAAGTAGCGGCTCGGATGGCCCCGCCGTGCTAAATTGCTGGTGATCATAGCTACGATGACCTGATCAAGTTCCGTCCGCAGATTGTCCGCTTGTACCACCAGAGCGGGCCTTTTCTTGGCTGTCTGCAAGTCTGAGTGGGGGAATAGCACCAGCACTACATCGCCACGCTTATAGCTTGTCATAGACTTCCATCCCTGGCGCATTCCAGTCCTCTTCGAAAGTCAGCAATCTTTGGCGGAGCTCAGCGGCCAGTTCTATAGTAAATCCACGCGCTTTCAAGTCAACCCCTTGATCTTCCGAAGGGATAAACGTCACGATGACCTCAGCGCTCTCGATGCCGGTGACTTTCTCATATAACTCAATCTTGCCGTCTTTGTAGACCCCTCGCACACTCGTCAACATCTCGCCACCTCCCAGCTTCTGCGCGCGCGTGCTTCTATGTCTGCGCTATTGTCTTGGAAAGAAACCATCTGACGATTTCTTTAAATTGCTCAATCTCCCCTGAGGTAAGAGCTTCCACTTTCCTCCTGCTCGTACGAGAATGATATATGTCGTTTTGAGGAGTATAGCGGAAAATGGATAAAGCATTCAAGTTGACAAGCCTCCAAAAATGATTCCCTGTCCCAACTTCTAGGCTGAACAGATGGAGCGGGGGAGAGCTTCCCAAATTCGATGAGATGTGGAACGGTGATCTCCAATTTTTCCCCTTTTTCATCTGGGAAGTATCCTATCTCAATGCAATAGATCTCTACTCTGTACAGGGAAGACAAATACTCGACAACATTTCTGATATCCTCAGGAATGTGGTCTGCCACTACCACCAGACGAAAGGCACCTGTTTGCAAATTGTTGATGAGTTTGTTTCTGAAGCCCTCTTTCCATTCTTCTTCTGGTCGAGGTTGCAAAGCTCATGAGGTATGGTGCAAAGTCCTTTTGGCTCCAGCCATCATCAGGCCAATTTCTTCGATGTCTGCTCCCTCAGCGGGGACGATGCCCATGATGTTCCCCTCATACATGACGGCGATCCGGTCGCTGATGGCCAGCAATTCGTCCAGGTCCTCGGAGATCAACAGAACAGCCGCCCCGTTTTCCCTTTGCTCCAGCAAGAGTTTGCGGACCGATTCGGTGGCCCCGATGTCCAACCCCCGCGTAGGATGCACCGCCACCATCAGACGGGGGCCGATGCTGATCTCACGGGCCAGGATGGTGCGTTGCAGGTTGCCACCGGAAAGAAGCCGGACCGGAGTTTCCTGGGTTGGGGTGGCGATGTTGAAAGCCTCAATCAGCCTGGCCACAAAGTTCCTGATGGACAAGCGATCCAAAAATGGGCCTTTGGCCAAGGGCGGTTGGCGATAGCCCTTGAGGATGATGTTGTCGCTGACAGCCAAGTTGGGAACCAAGCCCATGCCCAGACGGTCCTCTGGCACATGGCTGACCTGTTGCCGGATGACCTCACGTGGCGAGCAGTTGGTCGTATCACATTCAGCTATGGATATACAGCCACCGGTGGCTCTGCGCAAGCCGGTGATGACTTCGGCCAGTTCCCGCTGGCCGTTGCCGGCCACCCCGGCCACTCCCAGGATCTCGCCCTCTCGAATGATGAAGGAGATGTCCTTCAAGGCTGGGAGCCCTTTGTCGTTCAGTGCCCGTAGCCCCTCGACTTTCAAAACAGCCTCACCCAGTTCAACTGGCTTTTTCTCCACCCGGAAGAGGACCTCCCGGCCGACCATCATGCGGGCCAGTTCTTCCTTGCTGGTCTCGGCAGTGTTCACTGAGGCAACCACTTTGCCGTGTCGGAGCACGGTCACCCGGTCGGAGATGGACATCACCTCGTCGAGCTTGTGGCTGATGAAAATGACGGCCTGTCCTTCCGCGGCCATACGCCGCAGCGTGGCGAAAAGGTCCTCTACTTCTTGGGGGGCCAGCACGGCCGTCGGCTCGTCCAGGATCAAGATGTCCGCTCCCCGATAGAGCATCTTTAGGATTTCAACCCGCTGCTGTTCGCCCACCGAGAGCTGCCAGATGCGGGCGTGGGGATCTACCTGAAGGCCGTATTGCTTCGACAGCTCTGTGATGCGGCGCTCAGTACCGGCCGTGTCCAGGGAAAAGCGCGGCGTCTTGAGGCCAAGGGCCATGTTCTCAGCCACTGTATGTGGTTCGACCAGCATAAAGTGCTGGTGGACCATGCCGATACCCAGATCAATGGCGTCGCGAGGCGAGCGCATGTTGACCTTCTGACCCTTGATATAGATCTCCCCTTCGTCGGCCCGATACAGGCCCGAGAGGATGCTCATCAAGGTGGTTTTGCCAGCACCGTTCTCGCCCAAGAGGGTGTGTATCTCACCAGCTTTTACATCAAAGTCTATGTGGTCATTGGCCAGCACACCGGGGAAACGCTTGGTGATGCTGATCATCTGTACAAGGATGGAATCTGCTGTCACTTTCCTTCCTTTCCAAAGTACCGAAGGGCCTGATGGCTCTGAGAAGACAGGCCCAGTAGATCAGGATTGCTCCCGCTGGACCACAGTCCAGGGGCGCAGACGCGGACTGTGGCCCGCTTTGAGCATCAAATCGTGAACACTGAGACTATCTCAGGATCCATCAGGCCCATCGGATGCGAGGAAAGCGCGAGCAAGGCGATGAACAACCTACTCGCACTTCCTATGTACCTTATTTGGGGATGGTGCCTACCACGCCTTCGACCAGCCAATCGAAGACCAGCTTTTCCTCGTCGGTCATGGTCTCACCTTCAGGCACGCGCAGTTCACCGGTATTGTCCTTGATGGGACCCACAAAGACATCAAACTCGCCGGCGATGATCTCTGCTTTCTTCTCCTCCACCAGGGCTTTGACGTCATCCGGCACAAAGTCAGCAATGGGGGCCAGTTCCAGCAGACCTTCCTTCAGACCCCACCACACTGGCTCGTTCGTCCAGGTGCCGTTCATAACGTCCTCCACCGCCTTCTTATAGAAGACGCCCCAGTTCCAGATAGGCGCGGTGAGGAGAGCGTCGGGAGCGGCGTCGGGCACGTAAGCATTGTAGCCGATAGAGTAGAGACCCAGTTCTTGAGCCAGCTTGTCGGGCTCGGTGGAGTCGCTCTCGCGGGCGATGACGTCCGCGCCCAGGTCGGCCAGAGCCTGAGCAGCCTCCCGTTCCTTGGGCGGGTCAACCCAGGTGTTGATCCAGACTATGTGCACTTTCACGTCAGGGTTCACCGAACGCGCTCCCAAAGTGAAGGCGTTCATGTTGCGCACCACCTCAGGGATGGGATAAGGAGCGATGTAGCCCAGGACGTTGTTCTTGGTCATCTTGCCGGCCACAATGCCCGACAGATACCAACCTTGATAGCCCCGCCCATCGTAGATGCCGGCGTTGTCAGCCGTCTTGTAACCGGTGCAGTGCTCAAAGGTGGTGTCTGGGTATTCGGCGGCCACCTCGATGACCGAGTCCATGTAGCCAAAGCTGGTAGCAAAGATCACGTCGTAGCCCTTCTCGGCGTAGTCGCGGATGACACGGGTTGAGTCGGGACCCTCCGCAACCAGCTCGCCGTAGGCCGTCTCCACGCCCAGTTCCTTCTCCAGGTAGAGCCGCCCCTGGTCATGGGCATAGGTCCAGCCCATGTCGCCCACAGGGCCAACGTACACAAAGGCCACCTGGGGCTTTTCCATGGGTGCAGCCTCAGCCACCGGCGGCTCGCCCGGCGCCTCGCCCACCACGCCCTCCACGAACCAGTCCATGCTGAGCATCTCTTGGTCGGTCATGCTCACGCCGGCCGGTATAGAGAGCTCACCGTTCTGGCCATTGATGGGGCCGATGAAGACATCCCACTCCCCGCTGAGGATCTTTTGCTTCCACTCTTCTACCACAGCTTTTACGCCATCGGGCACCTTGTCACTCAGGGGGGCCAGGTCCACGATGCCCTCCTTCATCCCGCCCCAGTACTGGTGGGTCTTCCAGGTGCCGTCCATGACGGCTTTGGTTCGCTCCACATAGTACGGCCCCCAGTTCCAGATGGGACTGGTCAGCACCGTGTCGCCCACGAACTGACTCATGTCCGAGTCGTAGCCAATGCTGACCATGCCTCGCTCCTGGGCTGCCTT
>Ga0180437_10003319_pt1 | contig 24094 bp, 15 predicted proteins | sample SS_ome_4_FD_132410 | JGI IMG/M metagenome (GOLD analysis project Ga0180437, IMG submission 132410) | Hypersaline lake sediment archaeal communities from the Salton Sea, California, USA - SS_3_D_1 metaG | ecosystem: Environmental > Aquatic > Non-marine Saline and Alkaline > Hypersaline >... | reverse complement strand
TACCCTACCTGCGTGACCGGCTGTACGATTTGCAGAAGGCATGTTGGGACGCCAACGTCCCCAGCGTGATCGTCTTTGAAGGCTGGGACGCCGCAGGCAAGGGCACATCCATCAATCTGTTGACCCAGCGGCTCGATCCGCGGGGGTTCACGCTCTATCCCATCCAGGCGCCGCGCACGTTCGAGACCCACATGCCCTGGCTGTGGCGCTTTTGGCTCAAGTTGCCCAACTATGGCCAGATGGCCATTTTCGACCGCAGTTGGTATGGTCGGGTGCTGGTCGAGCGGGTGGAAGAACTGACGCCGGAAGACAGGTGGCGCAAGGGCTATCGGGACATCGTAGATTTTGAACGCACCGTCGCCGACGATGGTTACGTGGTCATCAAATTCTTCTTGCACATCAGCAGAGAAGAGCAGTTGCAGCGTTTCCAAAAGTTGGAAAAGGATCCTCTCGAGAGCTGGCACGTCCAGCCGGAGGACTGGGAGCATCACCGCAAGTACGACGAGTACAGGGTGGCCATCGAGGAGATGCTGGAACGCACCGACACGGAATGGGGGCCGTGGACGATTGTGGAGGCGACCGACCGCCGCTGGGCGCGGGTCGAGATTTTCCAGACGATCGTCCGCCGCCTGGAAGAGGCATTGCAGGAACGTGGCGCGCCACTGCCGGAGCGATCGAGCGGTGACATAGATGAACAGGAGGTTGAGCTTCAGGCCGAGTTGGACGCCGAGACAGAGCGTCATGCCGGGCCGGACGATGGGAATGGGCAGGGGTAGCCATGCTGGAGACACTGGATCTGAGCACAAGCCTGACGCGAGAAGAATACGTCCACAGCCTGGTCCGCTACCAGTTGCAGTTGCGACAACTGGCCTTTCAACTCTACGAACAGAAGCGAACGATGGTCGTGTTGTATGAGGGCTGGGACGCCGGTGGCAAGGGAGGCAATATCAAGCGTGTCACCGAAAAGCTAGACCCGCGTGGCTACGAGGTTCTTCCCATCGCTGCGCCCAGGGGCGAGGACCGCACCCATCATTACCTGTGGCGGTTCTGGCGGCGGTTCAGACCGCCGGACGAGAAGCAGATCCTTATCTTTGACCGAAGCTGGTATGGTCGGGTCATGGTAGAGCGGATAGAGGGTTTTTGTACCGAAGACGAGTGGAAACGGGCCTACCGCGAGATCAACGAGTTTGAGCGGCAGTTGGTCGACTTTGGCATGATCATGGCCAAATTCTGGATTCATATCAGCCAGGACGAACAGTTGCGTCGCTTTGAGGCCCGGCAAGGCACGGCTTACAAAGCGTGGAAGCTGACCGACGAGGACTGGCGCAACCGCGAAAAATGGGATCGGTACGAAGAGGCGGTGGAGGATATGTTGCTCCGAACCAGCACGCTCACCGCACCGTGGACGATCGTCGAGGGCAACGACAAGTGGTTTGCCCGGATCAAAACCCTGCGCACGCTTGTTGAATTGCTGAGCCAGGAGCTCAATTATCAACCGTCAGAGCCCCCCATCAGGGGCGCCAAAGCTGGGAAAGGAGAAGGAGAGATGGCCAAGAAAGGCAAGAAGGACAAGAAGGACAAGAAAGGCAAAAAGGGCAAGAAGGACAAAAAGAAAAAAGGAGGCAAGGGCAAGAAGGAGGAGTAGCAGGTCTCGTTTCGGCCCAGTCTCAACTCTAGCGCCGCGCTCCAGGAAATCGTCACCTGGAGCGCGGTTTGCCGCCCGGTTCCCCGTTATTCTGCCTCTTCCATTTGCAGCACCGCGTCCAGATCCCGTCCCTGCAGGAACATCTGCGCAAAAGCCTCCGGCAGTTCGTGCTCGCGGACGGCGGCGACCGCTCTGTCCACGTCGTATTCCAGCCGGTAGTGCTGCACCTGAATCTGTTTCGCCTCGATCTGCAGAATGGCGTAGCAGGCGCGGGGGTCGCCGTCGTCAGGCCGCCCGACACTGCCGGTGTTGATGAACCACACCCCCTCCACCTGGCGCGCAAAGGGCTGGTGCGAATGGCCACACACGATCACGTCGGCCTTGGCCATCCGGGCCAGCTTTTGCAGGCGTTTCTCCGGGGTGCTAGGCGTGAGATGCTCCTCGCTCGAAGCAGGGCTGCCGTGTGTCAGCAGGATGCGCTTGCCCTTGACTTTCATCCGTATCTCTTGAGATAGGAAACGGAGGTATTTGCGGTTCTTCTTTGACAGGCTTTCATACGTCCACTTGAAGGCGCGGTACTTTTCCGGCTCTTTCTTTTTGCGCCACTTGTCCTTCTTTTGTTTGAATTGCAGCACTTTGAGATCATAGTTGCCAACGATGCTGATCACATCTTCTTTGCGAAGGCGCTGTACGACTTCGTTGGGGAAGGCGCCGTAACCCACAAAGTCGCCTACGTTCCAGATTGCCTCAACGCCCTGGCCTTGGATGTGAGCCAGCACAGCCTCCAGTGCTGGCAGGTTGGCATGTACGTCCCCGATCAATGCCGCTTTCATAGGATGCCCCTCTTACTCCTCGTCGTTCCACAGCCCTCGATGTTCTATCATCCACAATTGCGAATTCAGTTCCGGTTCAGCATCGCGGGGTTCCACCCGCTCGTAGCGGCCGTCGCCTAGCAGTCGTCGGGCCTGCATGTTGTCTTTCAAGTGGACTCGCAGGATGTGCTGGTACAACGACTCACACAGGTCCGGGTCCTGCACCGGGAACAATTGCTCTACCCGGCGGTCGAGGTTGCGGGGCATCAGGTCGGCGCTGCCCAGCAAGATCTCTTCTTCGCCGCCGTTGCGGAAATAAAAGATGCGGGGGTGCTCCAGAAAGCGCCCCACGATGGAGGTGACGGTGATGTTATCGCTCATCCCCGGCACGCCTGGTCTCAGGCAGCAGATGCCTCGCACCTGCAAGTCCACCTTGACTCCTGCCTGCGACGCTCGATAGAGTGCCTTGATGCACTTTTTGTCCACCAGGGCGTTCATCTTGAAAGCCAGATAGCCGTCTCCGTTCTGTTGATGCTTCTCGATCTCGCGTTCGATGCGATCCAGAATGTGTTGTCGCATGGTTCCCGGGGCCACCAACAGCTTGCGATACTCTTGCTTGAGGGAATACCCGGTCAGGGCGTTGAACAGGTCGGACACGTCGGCGCCAATGTCGGGATCGCTGGTGAAAAAGCCGATGTCGGTGTACAGGCGGGCGGTGACGTCGTTATAGTTGCCTGTCCCCATGTGGACGTAGCGGGTGATGCCGTCACCCTCTCGACGCACGACCATCAGGAGCTTGCAGTGTGTTTTGAGACCCACCAGGCCATAGACCACGTGCACTCCCGCATGTTCCAGCGCCCGCGCCCACACGATGTTGTTCTCTTCGTCAAAGCGTGCCTTCAACTCTACCAGCACAGCGACTTGCTTACCGTGCTCACGGGCTTCCATCAGCGCGGCCACAACCGGCGAATTTGGTCCGACCCGGTATAGCGTCTGCTTGATGGTCAGCACGTCGGGGTCCCGGGCCGCCGTGCGGAGCAAGTCCACCACCGGGGTAAAGCTGTCGTAGGGGTGGTAGAGCAGAACGTTGCGCTGCTTGATCACATCAAAGATGTTCTCCTCGGTAGTCAAGGGTGGGGGCACCGCGGGCAGGAAGGGCGGATCCTTCAGATCGGGGCGGTTGATTTCCGTCAGCTCGATGAGATCAGCCATGCCGATAGGCGCATCCCTCGTATAGACCTGGTAGGGGGCCAGGCCCAGATTGCTGACCAGGATGTCGCGGATTCGCTCCGGCATGGCCGTGTCAATCTCTAGGCGCACTGCAGATCCAAAATGGCGCATTCGCACGCCCTCTTCAATGGCGGCCAGCAAGTCAGCCGCCTCGTCTTCCTCTATTTCTGGGTCTGCATCGCGGGTGACGCGGAAAGGATATGCCGCCCGGATCTCCAGGCCGGGAAAAAGCAGATCCAGGTTGGCGGCCACAACTTGCTCCAGCCACACGAGATGGGTGGGCATCTCTTCCACCAGCCCCAGGCTCTCGTAGCTTTCGGCTTTCTCCTCACTGGGGATGCGCAGCAGGCGAGGAAAGATGGCGGGTACTTTTAGACGGGCAAAGCGCTCGCCATGTTGAGCATCGCTGATCACCACGGCCAGGTTGATGCTCAGGTTCGAGATGTGGGGAAACGGATGGCCGGGATCGAAGGCCAGCGGCGTGAGGGCTGGAAAGATCTCCCGCTCAAAATAACGACGCAGCAGTTTGCGTTGCTTGCGCTTGAGATCGTCATGGCTGAGTACTTTTATCCCGGCTGCTCGCAATTTGGGCAACAGGTCTTTGTGCCAGCAGTCTGAGTGTCTGGCCAACGGGGGCATCAATTCCTGGCGGATGGCCATCAACTGCTCGGCCGGCGTCATACCGTCGGCAGAAGCTTCCAATATCCCGGCCGCCAACTGGCGACGCAAGCCCGACACACGGATCATGAAAAACTCGTCCAGGTTGCTGGCAAAAATGGAAAGAAACTTGACCCGTTCCAGCAAGGGGTGGCGCTCGTCCAGCGCCTCCTCCAACACTCGCCAGTTAAATTGAAGCCAACTCAACTCGCGGTTGATGTACAGGTTAGGATCGTCCAGATTGGTGACGTTGTCAGCTAGCTGGGTTCTGGTTTTTTGGGGGAAGGTCTTGTCTGCCATGGCTTTCTCCCAGGGGAGCTGTGGTCAGGCTGCGATGGGCTCAAGACCAGCGCCGCTTGGTTTTGGCTCTCTCCTCGGGCCCCAGGACACGGCGGGCACGGCCTGGCCCTTCGGACGGGCCGACGACGCCGTGCTGCTCCATCAGATCCATCAGGCGGCCGGCGCGCGCGTAACCGATGCGGAGCTTGCGCTGCAACAGCGAGACCGATGCCTGGTTGTGCTGCTGAACGAGGGCGATGGCCTGGTCCAGCAATACGTCCGAGTCCGTTGCTTCCTGTTCCCGCTGGCGCATCTCTTCCCACAGGGGCTGTTGCATGGGCCGGCGCGTCGTACGAGACGGTTGGCGCAGGGCGCCGGGGAGCGTGGCACTGGTTGGTGCTGGGCCGGCGGTTTTCCAATAATTCACCAGACGACCGATCTCTCGATCGGACACAAAGCAGCCTTGCAGACGGCGCAACTCGGACGAGTCGGAGGCCATGTAGAGCATGTCGCCCCGGCCCAGCAACCGCTCGGCCCCCGGCGTATCCAGAATGACCCGCGAGTCGACGCTGCTGGTCACGGCGAAAGCGACGCGAGCGGGGAAATTGGCCTTGATCAGCCCGGTGACGACGTCCACGCTGGGTCGCTGGGTGGCGATGACCAGGTGGATGCCGGTGGCCCGGGCCATCTGCGCCAGGCGGGTGATGGTTCGCTCGGTCTCGTCGGGCGACGTCATCATCAAGTCGGCCAACTCGTCTACGAGAAGGACGATATTCGGCAGTCGCTCTGCAGGGGTCTCTACTCGCTGGTTATGATCGTCAATGTTTCGCGCGCCCGCTTGGGCAAAGCGCCAGTATCGCGCATCCATCTCGCGGGTGACCCATTGCAGCACGCTCACGACCTCGTCCAGCTCGACGATGACCGGCGCGAGAAGATGAGGGATGTCGTTGTAGCTCGTCAATTCTACTCTTTTGGGGTCCACCATGAGCAGGCGCAGGTCGGCCGGTGTGTTGTTCATCAACAAGCACGCAATGATTGAATTGACGCACACTGATTTCCCGGAACCGGTGGCCCCGGCAATGAGCAGGTGGGGCATGGTCCCCAGGTCAGAGGCCACCGGCTGGCCGGAGACGTCGCGTCCCAGAGCGATGCGGAGTTGGGAGCCAATCTTTTGAAACTCCTCTGACTCCATGACGCCACGCAGCGACACCAGCGAAACGTCTGCGTTGGGTACTTCGATGCCAACGATAGATCGTCCCGGCACGGGCGCTTCCACCCGCACGGGCGAAGCGGCCAGGGCCAGGGCCAGGTCGTCTGCCAGGGCCACGATCTTGGACACTTTGACCTTGGTGCGACGCCCGCCCCGCCCTTCTACGAAACCCGGCTCCACACCGAACTGGGTGACCACTGGTCCCTGGTTGACTTCCACCACCTTGACGGGCACGCCAAAGCTGTGGAGTGTCTCCTCGATGATCCGGGCTCGCTTTCGGATTTCTGCCTGGCTGATTTCCTGCTCCACAGCCTCTTCCAGGATCTCGCTGTGGCGCGGCAGCGGCCATTCTTGTGGGTCGCCAATGACCCGCCCTGTCAGTGGGCCGTGCTCGGTCACGGGGGATACGCGCAACGGCCGGTCATCATAGGCCTGGCCAGCGTCACCTGTTGAGGAGGGCAGGGGAAAGGAGCGTCCTTCTGACCTCCGCCGTCCCAACCAGCGGAGGCGGGGCAGTCGTAGCCTGGTTAAAGAGCGCGGTAGGGCTTGTCCGATGACCTGGAGCAACGCACCGAGTTCGGCAATGGAAAAATCGGCCAGGAGGACCGTCGAGATGAGCAGCGCGGCCAGCAGTGCCACGGCCGTGCCCAGGCCACCGAGGTTCGTCAGTAGCCACTGGCTGAGATAGTAGCCCAGGTGGCCGCCACCCCCTCCAGCCTCGGCCAGGCGCTTGGGATCGTCGGCAAAAGAGAGCAGGTGCAGCAGCGCGAGCGAGGTCAGGTAGAGCAACACCGCGCCGGCCGTCCGCTCGCCGCCGATGGCCGGCCGCCGCTCAAAGCTGCGCAGGATCAGCCACAGCCCGGCCAGCCCCATACCGAACGGCACCAGATAGACGCCCAGGCCGAAAACGCTGCTCAGAAGGCTCACCCAGCCCTCGGTCAGGCTGCCCCGCGTGGCTGACAGGAAGCTGAGCAGAGTAATGCCTGCCAGGGCGACCAGCACGATGCCCAGGACGTCCAGTTGGCGATCGAGGTTGATGCGGGGCCGCTCCGGTGGCGGCGCCTGTGATTTGCCTCTCCGGCTTTTCTTGGTCGGGGATTTAGATTTGGATCTGTTGGAAGTTGTTCTCCTAGTCATCTGCTTTGTGCTCGCCAAGACCCGCTCAAATGTTCGCTTTTCTGAGTGTATTATAGCACAAAAGCCGATAGACGCAACGCAAACACGTCTTTTTTCTGACCGATCGTATTGTACTCCCAAACCCGGTCAGGGGCAAGTCCTTGACCCCGGGCAATTGCAGCGAATGCTAAAAAAGCCAAAGTCTTTGCCGCTGTAATAGGGTGTTGGCAGCTGGTATGGTATAATAGCCGTATCGGTCAGTGTAAAACGTGAACGGGGAAAAACCATGCCAGAGATTCGCCAGAACATCGCCACGGGTGAGTGGGTCATCATGGCCCCTGATCGCGCCCAACGGCCGGGGAATTTTGCTGTGCCGAGGCGGGCACCGATGGAGACACGGCCGACATACGTGGCGACGTGTCCTTTTTGCATGGGCAACGAAGCCCAAACGCCGCCGGAAGTGCTGCGGCTGCCTCGCGACGGCCCATGGCAGGTGCGGGTGGTGCCCAACAAATTTGCTGCCCTCGAAAGCGAGGTCCCACGGGAGTTTCACTCTAGCGACCTGTATCCCTGCCTCACTGGCGCGGGCTGGCACGAGGTCGTCATCGAGTCGGGCCGGCACAATGCGACGGCAGCGCTTCAGACGGATGAGGAGGTTGCCCGCATCCTCGTCGCTTTCCAGGAACGGGGCCGCGAGATGGCTCGCGATCCCCGGATCGAGCAGATCATCTATCTCAAGAACCACGGCCCCGGCGCTGGCACATCGCAGGCGCATCCCCATTCGCAAATCCTGGCCCTGCCGCTCGTGCCCTGGCGCGTACAGGCGCGCGTCGAGACGGCCCGGCGCTACTTTGACGAGACCGGCAGGTGCGCGCTGTGTGACATGTGGCAAGCCGAGATTGCCCGCGCCGAGCGGATGGTTGCCGAGAGCGAAGGTTTTTCCGCCTTTGTGCCCTACGCTGCCTGTGCGGCGTTTCAGACCTGGATCGTGCCCAAACGGCACCGGGCTAGCTTTCGCCACGCTGGGGCCGACGAACTGGCTGACCTGGGCGGGTTGCTGCGGCTGGTGCTGCGCAAGATTTACCTGGGCATCGGCGATCCGGACTACAACTGCGTGATACAGTCAGCGCCGGTCAGGGCGTGCCGGAGCGATGACTTGCACTGGTATTTGACGGTCACTCCCCGGCTGATCTCGTGGGGCGGTTTTGAGATGGCGAGCGGCATGTTTATCAACACTGCCTTGCCTGAAGAGAACGCGAGGTTTCTGCGCGAGGTACTCGTGTAGGTGACGTCTCAGCCTATGCCACCAACCGCATGTTGGACAGCAACACATCCAGGTTGTCGCGATCCTCGGCCCAACGGGCTGGGTTATCCCGGACGTATTGGCGGATCGCATTCAATGCGCGCTCATTGCGCACGATGCGGTCGTAGTAGCCCCGTTGCCACACCCTGCCGCCGGGCGTGCGGCGCAGGTTGTTAATGCGTCGCGTGACCAGGGATTTGAAATTGCCAACGATGGCACCGATGGATCCCGGTCGTAGGGGTGAGGCAACTGGAAGAGATCGTCCGCTTGCATTTGGAACGTCCTTTCCAGTTGCCTCACCCCAACCGTCATCGGATTCATTAATCACAAGAATCCCGTGAAGATGATTAGGCATCAGCACCCATTCATCCAACGTCACGTGCTGGGCGTGGACGTGGGTCGGGATGGCACGCCAGGCGTTTTCGCCCACCTTTCGAAAGACTGCGTGGTCAAACAGGTTTTCGCGCTGATAGGTGCAGATGGTGACAAAATACGCGCCCGGCGTGGTGTAATCCCAACCCCGCAGGCGGATGGAGCGACGGTGGTGTCTATTGGGATTGTATGACTGTTTCATCGCTTTCGCCTTTGGGGCGAGGCAGCCGGATGAGTTTGTCTGCAATCGAAAGGTCGTTTCTGGTTGTCTCGCTCCTACTCGAAGGTCAACCCATCCTTTCCCATATCCACGCGGACGGTCGTGCCCTGCGGCGGGTCGTGGGCCAGCAGAAAATCGGCCAGGGGCTCGCGGATGTGGCGCTGGATGATGCGTCGCAGCGGGCGCGCGCCCCACTCCGGGTGCTCGTTCTGGGCCAGGAGCCAGGTGCGGGCGGCGTCGGTCACCTTCAGGTTCAGCCCGCGGCCTGCCGCCAACTTGTACTCTTTTTTGAGCATCAGTCCCAGGATCTGGCGCAACTGATCGTCGGTCAGCCGGTGGAAGACAATGATGTCGTCCAGGCGGTTGAGGAACTCGGGACGAAAGCGGCGTTTGACTTCGGCCAGGGCCATCTCTTTGGCCTCCTCACCCAGCGAAGGGTCGCCCAGGTACCTGGCGCCCAGGTTGCTGGTGAGAATGATGACCGTCTCACTGAAAGAAGCTGTCCTGCCCTTGCCATCGGTCAGCCGGCCTTCCTCCATCATTTGCAGCAGCACGTCGAGGACCCGGGGGTGGGCCTTTTCCACCTCGTCAAAGAGGACGACGGTGTAGGGCGACTCTATGACCCGGTCGGTGAGCTGGCCGCCGCCCTCGAATCCGACGTAACCCGGCGGCGCGCCGATGAACCGGTTGAGCGAGTCTTCTTGTTGGTACTCGCTCATGTCGAGCACGACCATCGCCTCTTCGCTGCCAAAGAGAAAGTCGGCCAGCGCCTTGGCTAACTCTGTCTTGCCCACGCCGGTGGGGCCGAGGAAGAAAAAGCTGCCGATAGGCCGCCTGGGATCTTTGAGGCCGACGCGGGCCGTCTTGACAGCGCGGCTGACGGCCAGCACGGCTTCTTCCTGCCCAATGATGCGCTGGTGGATATGATCTACCATGCGGGCGTAGCGCGCGCGCTCGTCGGCACCCAGTTTGGTCACCGGGATGCCGGTCATGGCACTGGCGGCTACCGTCACGTCTTCGGCGTCGAGGTGGGCATCGGGCGGCGTGTCGGGCGTAAAGGGAAGCTGCGTCTGGGTGCTCATGCGCACCAGGGCACAGGCGCGGTGCATCAGGTGCACGGCCGCACCCGGCAGCGGTGTGGCGGTCATGTAGCGCCCGGCCAGCGAGGCTGCCTTCTCCAGTGCCTCGTCGGCGATGGTCAGCCCATACTCCCGCTCCAGGTGCGGCTGGAGCGTGCCCAGGATGGCCGTTGTCTCGGCTACGTCAGTCGGTGGGACACGTAGCCGGTGGCTGTTCTCGGTGATGGCTGGATTGGCCGCCAACCGGTCGTTGTACTCGGCTTCGGTCGCCGTGCCGATGATGATAGGATTGTCTTCAAAGAAGGCTTTCTGCAGATGGTTGGCCGCCTTGGGAAACTCGGAATAGAGCCGCCCGCCGAAGAAACGCCCAATGTTGGGCACAAAGAGGACGCCACCCTTGGCCTGGCTCAGCCCGGCCCGTGCGGCACCGTCAGCGTTGTCGACCATGGCTGCCTCGCTGATCTCCACCACACGATCGACTTCCTGTGGGCCTTTGCCTTCGGCGATCAGTTGGGCCAGGCCATAAACAAGGCTGCGCCGGCCCGTGCCTGCCGATCCGACGAGAATCACATGCCGATCGCTGGCCAGGCTGAGCAGGTTGATCAGGTCGCGCAGCAGAGCCTGGCGATAATGCACCGGTGCCATCTCGCCCTGCCGGGCGGCTTCTACCCAATTGCCAGTCGTGCGACGGCCAAGTGTCCGATCGGTCATAAAGTCGGTCATGGCCTGGGGAGTGATGCCGAACCGCTGGAGCAGACCTGCCGTGGAGACACCGGCCTGGCTCATGGCAGCCAGCGCGTGGTCGGTGCCGATCCACACCTCATCGGTCGCCTGGGCGATGGCGCGCCCTTCGTCCAGCACGATCAGCATCTCGTGGGAGAGAGAGATGGGCTCGCCGGAGGCACTCGGGTAATGGAAATCGGCGTCGCGCCCGATGCGGCTACGGGCTTGTGTCTCTGTTCGTTTTTCCAGTTCGTCAATCCTGAGCCCGCGCTGTTCGGCAAAGTGCGCCAGCACGCGGTGGGCGGCGTTGCCCGGCGACTGGATAAAAGCCAGAAGCAGATGCTCTGGCATCAGCACGCGCTTTTTCATGGCGCGCATCAATGCGGCAGCGTCGTTCAGGGCTTGGTGCAGTTCTTTCGAAGGAAGGTCAGGATTTAGTGTGCCCATGGCTGTGTATCCAATCTGCTAATCTACAACCTGCCAATCTGCAATCTGCCAGTCTGCAATCTGCTAATCTGCAACCTGCCAATCTGCCATCTGCTAATCTGCTAATCTGCTAATCTGCCATCTGCCCCGCTTGCCAAGTGCGGACGGCCTTCACAAAAGCGTCTACCTTTGTCAGATCCTTCTTGCCCATATACAGGTTGGTGCCGGTGTGCGAGTCCACGCCCCAGGGACACACGGCCTGTATGGCAGCCGTGACGTTCTTTGGGGTGAGGCCCCCGGCCAGGATGATCGGCCTGCGGCACTGCGCCACAATCCGGCGACTTACATTCCAGTCGTGGGTCCTGCCGGTGATGCCGATCCAGCCGGGGATTTCGGTGCTGTTCTCAGCGTCATCGCCAGCATAGGTATCCAGCAAGATCATGTCGGCCACCTCCTGGTAGGCCAGAGCCAGGCCAAGAGAGTCAATCTCGTGCGAGCGACCCGGTAGGCCCACCGGCACCGCCTGGAGCAGCCTCACATCGCCCAACGCTGCCCGGAAGGCACGGACCTCGTCCAGGGGCAGCATCTCGGCGCTGCACAGGTGCAGCACGTCGGGCCGGATCTCTTTGACCACTTGAAGGATAACGTCCACGTCGGTGAACAGCGGCAGCAGTATCGTCGTGACTCGCTGGCGCACGCGATCCACGATCTGCCTCATCGTTGCCCGGTCACCAGGATTGGCCTCTACTTCGAGGCCAAGGTTGTTCACGCCCAGGCTGACCAGGGCTGCGGCGTCCTCCAGGGTCTTGGTGCCGTATATTTGAACGATCATGTGGACGTTCCCCGGGTGTATCGCGTGGTGTGTATCCGGACGGAGCAACCTATACGCACTATGTGGTTCACTATAGCACAGGCTGACGCTTCTGTCAAAGAATTACCTCTTGTGGTCCCTCTTCCATCCTACCGTCGCCAGGTAGCCCAGAAAGAGCAAGGCGGTGGCAGTGAGAAAGATCGGCTCGAACCCCACCCGGTCAATGATCGCGCCGGCGATGATGGGTAAGAAGCTGACCAGGCCCAGCGCAGTGTTCACAAAACCGACGTAGCTGGCCCGCTCCTCGTCGGGAGCGATGTCGAGTAGCAGGGCCATGAGCCCAATGGAACGCCCGCTTTCGCCGCTGCCCACGATCAAGAACACGACCGTGAACAGATAAGCTGGCATCAGCCCGGCCCGTTCAACGGTGAGTCCGGCCCAGCGCATGAGATAGGGCAGCACGATGGCCAGCAAAGGCCCCAGAACTGTGAGAAGGGTGGCGGTTTTGACCAGGAAATAGTTGCCCCGCGCCCGGCTCAGTCTCTGCCACACCAGGTTAGAAAGGATCCGGGCCAGCGTCTGGGCCGACAGGTAAAAGCCCATCATCGAGGCTGGCGCACCGAGGACTTCCAGGGCCAGGATGGGATAGAACGGCTCCGAGAGGCGCGTCATGTTCAGCAAAGCCCGGATCAGCACGTAACGCCGAAAGGCAGGATCTCTCCTTACCAGCTCGGGGGCGCGGGCCAGTTGGGCCCTCAGCGAGTGGTGAGGCCGGTCGTCCGGGCCTGGTGATTCTCTGATTTGGGCAAAGACCAGCAGAGCCACGAGGAAACAGAACGCCGACAGGCCAAAGAGGAGTGTAAAACCGAAAGAGAACGGCTGGCCGTGGGTCTCGTCGAGCACATAGCGCACCAGGAAACCTGCGCCGAATACGGCCAGTCCGCCCCAAAAGTTACGCGCAGCAAAAAAAGAGGCCCGCCGGGGCGGAGAAACGACCTTGCCGATGGCGTCCATGCGTGCCAATGCGCCGATGCCAGCCGTCAGGCGAGAGAAAGTGAACAGAGTAAAGAGAAGAAACAGTAATAGTCCGGGGCTGGACAGGCTCAGTGCATAAGTGAGGATGCCCATCGCGACATAAGTAGCCATCCGCACGATCTCTAGGGCCACGGTGATGGGTGCTTTATGCTGCCGGGGCTGGACCCATCCCGCAACCAGAAACTGCGGCAGGAACCACCCCCCAAAACGGATGGCCGACAGAGAGCCGATCAGGGCGTTGGAGCCGCCCAGCGCGCGAACAAGCACCGAGAGCACCAGGCTGGGCTGTGTGAGATTCATCCCCAGTTGGGTGAACGCACCGTTGACGACGCCCAAGAAATAGTTCCGCCGGTCTGTGGAACGGATCACCGCGTTGATGCGAGCGTTGAGATTCAATGGATTCCTCTAAAAGGCACGGATGAACTCGCACTCTGCCTGGTACATCTCGTCGAACAGGTGGCGGATCTCTTCCAGTGAGCAGACCGCTGCGGTGAGCGGATCGAGCATCAGTGCATGGACCGCGGCTTCGCGGTTGCCCTCGAGCAGGCTGGTCACGATCAGTTCGTGTACGGCCATGTGGGCCTGGTTGAGCGCGGCCAGTTGCGGCGGCAGAGATCCAAAGTGGCAGGGGTTGATCCCGTTCCGGTCCACCATGCACGCCACCTCTACGCAGCCGTCCTGGGGCAAGTTGTCAATGAGGCCGGTGTTGAGCACGTTGCCGTGGATGCACGCGGGCACGCCGGTTTCCCTGGCCTCGATGATATAGGAGGCGTACTCGTGGCTGCGACGCAATTCGATCTCTGCTTCGCCGGTAAGCATCCGTCTGGCATGGCTGTCGGCCGCTGCACGCCAGGCCGGCCAGTTGCTTGCGTAAAAGCCGGTCTCGCCCCGATAGCCAGCGCGGGCGTACTTTACGATCAGGTCGTCACGCTTGCGAAAGTAGGGCACGTACTCGGAAAAGTGGCCACTGGACTCGGTGACAAAGTAGCCGAGTTGGCGCATCGTCTCAAAGCGCACGGGGTCTTGGTCATAGAAGGCCGGTCTGCTCGATCGCTTTTTGAGCAGTGGATAGAGGTCCTGGCCCTTGTGGGTCAGTTCGGTAAACCAGGCCATGTGGTTGATGCCGGCGCAGCGCCATTGCATCGCTTCGTAGGCCACGCCTGCATAACTTGCCAGTTGCTCTGACGTCGCCTGCACCGAGTGGCACAGTCCCACCACTTTCATGTCCGTCGCTCGCCGTGCGGCCAGGGTAAGGATGGACATGGGGTTGGTATAGTTCAGCACCAGCGCGCTGGGGCAGACCTCCTCGGCGTCATGGAGAATGTCCAGCCAGTCGGGACCGGTGCGCAGCGCTTTAAAGATGCCGCCTGGCCCGATGGTGTCGCCGATGCACTGTTTGACGCCGTATTTCATCGGGATCTGGTGGTCGAGTTGAACCGTTTGCAGACCGTTGACCTCGATAAAGTTGATGACATAGTCAGAGCCGCCCATGACCTGGCCTCGGTCGGTGGAAGCCTCTACCGTCCAGTGCTTACCGGTGAGGGCGATGACTTTTTCGGCCAGTTGGTGGGCCAGTTCCAGGCGGGCCGGGTCACTATCCACCAATGCAAAGCTTCCGCTATCCAGGCCGGGGATAAGCAGAGTGTCTACCATCAACTGGCGGGCGAAAACAGCGCTTCCCGCGCCGACGAGCGTCACTTTGGGCATTGTCCTCCTCATTCCAAATAACCCAGGGCTTTGTCCTCATCGCCGTCCATGACGATCCTCAAGTAACGGCCGTCTGTAACAGCCGGGACATCTATCAATTTGACATAAGTAGAATACCGGGTGTACTCTGGGACCAGTTCAGCCAGCACGTTGGGAGACTCGTCAAAGAACTGCCAGTTAAAGAGCGTGTCCGGGTCGTCGGGGTAAAGGGGCACAGGGTAGATCCGTGTCTCGACGAGGTCCTGGAAAAAGTGAGTGCCGTAGGAAGGCTCAGGGACGTGGTCCCCACGCGCCAGGGCGACCTCGATCAGGGCACTGGCATTGTGGATGTCGGCGTAGGTCACTTTGACGCCCAGGTCCACGTTGGCGCTGCCCCAGCGGCCCGGTCCCATCAGGACAAAACGCTCGCCCTCCAGTCGCTGGTTGAGCTGCCCCACCACACGTGCCAGTTGCGATTTCGTCGTGGGATCGGCGATCTGGTCGTAACTGCGCGGATCTATCCACACGACATAGCGCACGCCAGAGACGATGCCGTGAGGGACCAACCGGTTGGCGGTAAAGAGCCTGTCCGCTTGGGGCACGTCATCTGGTGTGTGCACTGGCTGACCCCATTCCCGGAAGCTGAGGGGGCGACATTGGAGTAGGGAGAGCTCTAATTCGGGACGGGGAAGGCCGCGGACGATCTCAATAGCAAATTCGGTGTCCACCGGGCGACCGTAGTGACGTTCTATCGTTTTGAGCAGACATCTCATCAGCGACACAAAGTCGGTGTGGGTCAGCAGGCGATCGAACGTCAGTAGCAGCGAGTGTGGATCGGGGTCGTCAAGCAGCGAGTAGATTGGCTGTACATAATCTCCCTTGTCTACGGATGCCAGCAGGTTCAAGCCGGGATAGTCCCCAGAAATGATCTGAGAAATGGGCAATGTTTCAAACGAGTTGTTCTCCAGGTTCAACACGTCCACTGATTGCTGAGAATATTTGCTGATGGCCTGAAGGCCTATCTCCGGGCGCATGGTGGGGTGACTCAGGGCGATCATACGGGGGTAATCGTTGGACACCCGGTCTACGGCGCGGGTGCCCAGTCCCCACACCAAGCGCACCAGTCCATCCTCCCGGCGGATGCGGGGGTTCCAGCGGAAGGGGTTGTGGCTAAAGGCTACGCCGGCCAGCGGCGGAAAAAAGTAATGGCGATAGGGCCTGCCCACAACCTTTTGGAGCAGGATAGCCATCCGCTCGTCATAGTCCAGCAGGCCCATGTGACGCCGGTAGAGCAGCGCGTCGGGGCTGAGAACGCTGGCGTATACGGCCGAGATGGCGCGCGTGAGCGCTTGCAGGTTCTCCTCCGGCGTGCTCTGGTTGGGCAGGAAAAAGCTGTCGTATTTGCCGGCAAAGGAAAAGCCAAAGTTGTCTTCTAGCAGGCTGGACGAACGCACCACCAGCGGCGCATTCCCCACCGTGTCGAGCACTTGGCGCAGGTGCTCTATCACATCGTCAGGGAACCGAGCACCGATGTAAATCTCCCGGATCTTGGCATAGTCTGCTTCAATCTCTTCTCGGCCCTTGTACTTTTGGTTGATGTAGGGGAACAAGTCATTGAGGGCGTGAAAGTCGTAGAATACGTCGGCGCCGATAAAATAAGATTCGGGTATGGTGACGTGCCGGCACAGGTCAAAGTCTGTCGCCGCTTCGACCCGCTGCAGAATATTCCAGGCCAGCATCATGCCGGCTGCCTTGCCACCGATCTTTCCCCGTCCGATGCGTCGCCGGCGGATATCGTCCAGGTCGGCCACGGTAAAGAATTCGCGCGCCAGTGCCACAAAGTCTAGCTGATCGCTGATCATCCCCTTGGTGAGCACGACGACGATCTCTTTGAGGTGGTGCTGGACTTGGGCCTGCTTGTCTGGCGGGTAGCTTTCGTACTCTTTGCCCAGGGCAAAGAGCATGTCCCAGGGCGCTAACTCGGGGTTGAACGAGATCACTACTTCCCGGTCTGGTGCTCGCCGCTTTAACGTCTCCTGGACAATCTGCTCGAAACGCTGGTGCGGAAGGTTGTGCGCGAAATAGAAAATAGTCAGATCGTCCCGGATCAACTCTAGCCGCTGCTGCCACATGTCCGAGGGTTCCTCGTTCAGCGGATCGGTCAGCCCTTCCCTGTGCTGTGAGGCGATGGCTCTCTGCCGCACCTCCCGTTCAAAGTCGGCTGGCGAGATGACACCCCGCGCAAAAATCTCCTGGCGCATTCGCTCCTGGATCTGTCGGGCCAGGATGGGGTATTGTCTGAGTTCCAGAAACAACTCGAGCACCTTGGGCGTGCTCTGCGGGTCAAAGTTCATGGCGTGATTCCTAGGCGCTTTCCGCGGACGGTGAACTGTAGGGTCTGTATTGTACCCCAAGAGCCAGGGGGGGGCAAGCGGGCAGGTTGTTTGAGGTGCGTTGCACCTGCCCGTTTAACAAGACAGGGCCAGCAGTTCCAATTGCTGGCCCTGAAGATCTTAGCCTCACGTTTCCCCGCTCCTGCCCGCCCCAGAGTTTACCGCGTTCACTCCGGCTGCTCCTCTTTTGATATCGCGGTCGGGCTGGCGGGCAGCGCCGCGGAAACGTGTGACCAGATGATGAGGTGCATTCTGTCTGTACATATCATAACACATATCTGCGTATTTTTCAAGCTACTTGTGTTAGGGCTAGATTACAAAAAGTTAACAAAGCGCTGCCAGCGGTTGGAGCGCAGACCGGGGGGTAGCGCCGAGACCGCTCCGTTGCGCTTTTGTTGGCTCTCATGGGGATCGGCAGAGGGAAGCAGGCTGGACAAATCTGCGTTTTAGCGGTATCATACGCGAGCGAGGTTATTGTGGTGGGGGAAGAGGGTGTGGAGCGGATCAAGAAAGCATGCGCTATCACTCGTCTACCGACAGAAATAACGCATCTTCATATACCATCGACGCGTCACTCCCTTGTTGCACCTCGATCTTGATCTTGTATTGGCCGACCTCGATATCAGGAGAGACCTGAAGCGAGAATTCCAACCGCCGCTGCTCAGCGGGCCACATGCTCAGGGTGCGTTTGGACCAGCTACCTTTCCGGCGGTCCACTTTGGTGTGGGCATAGTTTGACACAAAGCGCAGACCGTTTTCCGGTTGCACGCTGGCGGTAGTGATAAACGTTTCCGAGTCCGGTCCATCCTCGTAGGTGATCTCGACGGCAACGTTGACCCAGGCTTCCTGTCCACGCTTCAACTGTTGTGGTTCTATCTGGCTACTGACACTCACCGACAGTGGGACGGTGTTCACTTTGGGCGTGGAGGTGCAGCCGCTCGGGAGAATCTCGAGGGATACAAAGACAAGCAGGGCGAACAATACGGGTTGGATTCGATGACAAATGGCTTTCATGACTCCCCCCGGTGAGCGCACAGAGGTGCAGAGTATGCGATGATGGCCCAATGACGGCCTCCTACAACACGGTTGGTCTAACTTGGCTCAGATTGTAGCACAGTCTCTTGCCCAAGTCAAGGTTACTTGCCAGGCGCATGTAACAATGCTATACTTGCGGCTGTTTGTCGCACGGGTAGACGTCATGTGGGCTCCTGTTCGTCGGTGACTGTGAGAGGAGGATAAGGTGGACAAGATCGCTATCCTGGGTGCCGGAACGATGGGCAGTGGCATTGGCTACGTCACAGCCAGCGCCGGGTATCAAACGGCTCTTTACGATCCGTATCCCGAGGTGCTGGACAAGGCCCGGAGTTATCACAGGAAGCTGCTAGAGCGGGCCGTGGAAAAAGGACGCCTCACGTCAGAGGCCGCCAATGGCTATTGGGGGCGCGTTGTCTATAGCGCTGACCTGGCTACCGTGGTCCGCACCGCTGATCTGATCGTCGAGGCTGCGCCTGAAAAGATGGCTTTGAAGCAGAGTTTATTTCAACAGGCTGAAGAGTTGGGTGCGCCCAATGCCATCCTGGGCAGCAACACCAGTTCGCTGCCCATCACCGAACTGGCCAGCGCCGTGGCCGATCCCGGTCGCGTCATTGGCATTCACTTTTTCAATCCCGCGCCGGTCATGAAGCTGGTCGAGATCGTCGTCGGCTTGAACACCCGGCAGAGGACGGTGGACGCTGTCGTCGAGTTTGTCAAAAGCATCGGCAAAGAGGTCGTTGTCGTCAAAGACCTTCCCGGGTTTGCGACCACCCGCGTCGGTTTAATGCTCGTCTCTGAGGCCATCCTGGCCTACCAGGAAGGCATCGCCGAGAAAGAGGCGTTGGACAAGGCTATAAAGCTGGGCTATAACCATCCTATGGGCCCCCTGGCCTTGGCCGATTTGATTGGACTGGACGTGGTGCTACACGTTCTGGACGCGCTCTTTGAGAATTACAAAGATCCGCGCTACCGCGCGCCGATCCTCTTGCGCAAGATGGTGCAAGCCGGGCGACTGGGCCGCAAAACAGGCGAGGGGTTCTACACATATGAGTGAGGTGCTGGTGTCCCCGGCGAGCCGGGACGTCCAGCACCGCATTTGGCGCGTGTCTATCATATGTGATGTCATGTCGCTTGGCCGATGACAAAGAAGTCAACGAAAAGGAGCTTGCAATGTCACAATACTGCGACACCTATCTGGGTGCGAAACTGGCCGACGTCGATCCTGACATCGGCCACATCATTGCGCTGGAGGAGGAGCGCCAGGCGCGGCGCATCATCCTCATTCCCTCAGAGAGCATCGCCCCGGCGCCGGTGCGCGCGGCTCTGGGCAGCGTTTTCAACAATATCTATGCCGAAGGCTACCCGCCGCTGCGCATGACGCGCGATGACGAGGCGTTGCTCCTGGACCTGGGCCACCAACTGGCCTACTATCGTCGCTACGCTGACCGGCGCTTCTACAAAGGGGCCGACTATGTCCACTTTGTGGAAACCCTGGCCCAGCGACGCTGTGCTGCCTGCTTTGCCACCGAGCGCGTCGCCGCTCGAGACATCCATGTCAACGTGCAGCCCCTGTCTGGCGCGGCGGCCAACCTGGCAGTCTACGACGCGATCATGGAACCGGGCGACACGCTCATGGGCATGGACCTTTTCCAGGGCGGCCATCTGACCCACGGCAGCGAGTTCAACATTTCTGGTCGCCGTTACCAGGTGGCCTCCTATGGTGTGGATCGCCAGACGGAGCAACTGAACTACGACCACATTATGAAGCAGGCGCTGGCCGAGCGGCCCAAGGTCATCGTCGCGGGTTATACCTCCTATCCCTGGGCGCCCGACTGGCACAAGTTCCGCAAAATCGCCGATGCTTGCGGCGCGTACCTCATGGCCGACATCGCCCACCCGGCGGGGATGGTCGTCGCTGGCGCCTATCCCAGCCCGGTGGGCCTGGCCGACGTCGTTACCTTTACCACCCACAAGACGATGTGCGGCCCGCGCGGTGCGGTCATCATGACCACGGATGAAGACATTGCACAACAGATTGACATGGCAGTCTTTCCCGGTGCGCAGGGAGGGCCTCACACCAACAAGTTTGCCGCCATGGCCGTCGCCTTCCAGATTGCGCAGACGGACTGCTTCCGGCAGATGATGTTTCGCATCGCACAGAACGCCCAGGCACTGGCGGCGTCGCTGGAGAAGCGGGGTCTGAGATTGGCCTACGGCGGGACCGATACGCACTTGCTGATGATTGACCTGCGCTCTGTCAAGACCCCTACCGGCGAGCCGCTACGAGGCGAGATGGCGGTGCGCATCATGGAACTGGCCGGGCTGGTGGCGAACAAGAACACCATCCCGGGCGATGAGCTCACTGCGCTGGGCAGCGGCGTTCGCCTGGGCACGCCCTGGGTCACGCAGCGTGGCATGGGGCCAGACGAGATGGACGCCATCGCCGATGCCATCGCCAGGTTGCTGACGGCCATCCATCCGTTCCACTACGAGGGACTGCTGGGAGAGATGCCGCGCGGCAAGCTTGACCTGGGCGTGCTGGAGGCGGTCAAGAAGGATGTGGCCGACCTGGCCGCCCGCGCGGCGGCCGAGACCGAGTCGCTGGGCAGCCGCTACCCGCACTACTTTTTCGCCGACGAAGCTCCCTCACCGGCGGAACGCGGTCTGCTCCAGGTGAGCGGCTGGCGGGCGAGGCCTTTCCTCCAAGAAGTAGGCACGGCTGATATTTCTTCGTTGGAGCCTGGCGCGCGCGGGCGCACGCTCCTGCTGGACCGAGATGGCAAGCTCATAGATGACGTCAGTCTGCTCCGTCTCGAGCCTGACGACCGGGGTCGTGACCGGTACATTGTCGTCACCCACGGCACGGCGCACGAGCGGGTCAAGGCCTGGTTCCGCGGTCTGTCCGATGGCTACGTCCTCTTTGACAACGACGACGTGCAGCGCAAGGTGCAGGGACCGGTGGTGATAGAAGACCTTGACCTGGATGGCTGCGACGACGTCACTGCGCTGGAGACGGCGCGGGCCTTCTGCCAGGAGATGCCCGCTTCTTCCAGCGGGCTGCCTGCCGGGTCCGGTGGGCTATCATTGTATCAGCAGGGCCACGGTGACCTCTTTTGCCTGACCAAGTCCTACTTTGTCGGTCAGGCGGCGCTGGCCAGCCTCTGGCCCAAAGCGGATAAGAAGGACTTTGCGTGGCAAGAACCGTCCGGTGTGCATGTCCGTCGAACGCCGCTCTATGAGGCGCACGCGGAACTCACCCGCAAGATCATTCCCTTCGCCGGATGGGAGATGCCGGTGTGGTACACCGGCGTCGGTGAGGAGCATCGCGCCGTGCGTGGGGCGGCTGGCCTCTTTGACGTGGCCCACATGGGCGTCCTCGAGGTCGCTGGCCCTCACGCGGCGAGCTTTCTGGACACGGTGACGACCAACTATGTCCGCTGGCTCGACCCGGGCCAGTCACAGTATTCCTACCTGCTCGACCCCGACGGGAACGTCATTGACGATATCTTTGTCTACTGCCGTGACCGCGATCGCTACCTGCTCGTCGTCAACGCGGCCAACGCCGACAAGGACTGGGCCTGGCTCACTGCCGTCAACGAGAGGCGGGTGGCCATCGACCGCGACAACCCGGCCATGACCGTCGAAGGCAAAGCGATCCTGCGAGACCTTCAAGACCCGGCCTGCGGCGCTGACCAGCGGATAGACCTGGCGCTGCAAGGCCCGGCGTCGCTGCCCACACTGCAGTCGCTGGCCGACGACTTGAAGGTCAAGGACGCGCTGGCTCGCATCCGCCGTACCGACCTGATAGAGGTGACGCTGTCTGGCATCCCGCTGATCGTCGCCCGCACCGGCTACACCGGTGAGGAGATCGGTTACGAGATCTTTGTTCACCCGAACCAGGCCGTCGAGTTGTGGGATCTGTTGCTGGACAGGGGTGCGCAGTATGGCGTCAAGCCCTGCGGCCTGGCCGCCCGCGACAGCACGCGCATTGAAGCCGGGCTGCCGCTCTACGGTCACGAGTTGGCCGGTCCGCTGGACGTCATTCCTCACGAAGCGGGCTTTCCGGCCTACGTCAAGTTCCACAAGCCGTTCTTCGTCGGGCGGGAGGTGGTCATGGCGCGGGCGGACCGCAGCGAGCGGACCGTGGTGCGTTTCCAGGTGAACGAGACGGGCGTCAAGGCGCTGCGTGGCGGGGATCACGGCGAGACGGTGGTCAACAGGCGGGGCAAGTACATCGGCCGGGTGACCAGTTGCACGTTGGTGGAGGGCGCGCAGGTGGGCCTGGCCCTGGTGGATCGCCGCTATGCTGAGCCGGACACACAACTGGCGATATACCCGGCCGCCAGCGGCCAAGGCCCGGCTGCCAAGACTCCCGCCGACCTGGCCTCGGGCGACTCGGTCGTCCTGCCGGTGTGGGTCACTGTATTGACTCGTTTTCCGGAGAAAGAGGGGCAGATGCCCGTGGAGAGTGGTGACTGATCCTCTGCTTGGCAGTGGTAGGGCGAGTTGGTGGCGAGGGTGAAAAACGGGCAGATTTGACCAGGGTCTGGCCAACTTGCCCTACTGCTGGATAGTAAGGTGTAGCGTCAGGGCAATCGCATCTTATTCTTTAAGGTTTGAAATCGCAGTTATGTCATCAAAAACAGGCATTCTGACCTCCAAAAAGAGGCAACTTTACAGCAGCGGCTCACGATTTTTATTCAGGATGGCTGTGGCAAGCAAAGGATTGCGCTCCTGTAGACGAAATCTCGTAGATTGTGCTGATTACGGTCAACTCTTGGATTTAGATGCGATTGCCCTAGGTGTAGCGTGGGTTTGCGAAAAATGGCGCTCTGTACTATAATAGCTTTGCCTCAAATGTACTTCAACTTTGCTTCGACTTCAAAGGGGAGGTGAGAATGAAGAAAGAGTTGTGGGTCCAACTGGTAGTGTTGTTATTCCTGGTTGTCGCGTGTAGTTCAGCGGTGACTACCACTACTCCTGGAGGGACTTCTGCGACCACGTTTACGCCAGAGGAAAAGGCTGCTCCCACCGACACGCTGGTCATGCAAATTGTTCCCACGAACACACCGGTTCCCCCACCACCAACGCCTACGCCCAAGCCCACCTCCACGCCCACACCGCCGCCTACGTTTACGCCCACACCGCTGCCAACATCTACACCACTGCCCACAAAGCCGGGCGAAGAAAGCACCAAGCAGCCAACACCCACGTTTTCGCCTACACCACCGCCAACTCCTACCCCGACTCCGGAACCGGTAGGACCCGTCGACAAGGAAATGGTCCTCATCCCCGATGGCGAGTTCACGATGGGCAGCAACGACGGTGATCCGGACGAGTCGCCGTCTCATCCGGCGTCTGTGGCTTCGTTTTGGATGGACCTCACCGAGGTCACCAACGACGAGTTTGGGGTTTTTATGCAGGCGACGGGCTACCAGGCCCCGGCCGTCCAGTTGGGCGAGGGCAATCATCCGGTATCCCGTGCGACCTGGGACGATGCGGATGCCTACTGCACCTGGGCCGGCAAGCGATTGCCCACCGAAGCAGAGTGGGAGTTCGCCGCGCGAGGCACCGATGGACGGATCTACCCCTGGGGCAACGATTGGGATCCGGCCAAGGCCAACGGCCGCGAGCGCGGCATCCGTGGCACAACGGCGGTGGGCAGCTTTGGCGCGGGGGCGAGTCCCTTTGGCGTGCTGGACATGGCGGGCAACGTGCGAGAGTGGACGGCCGATTGGTACGCGGCATACCCCGGCAGTTCTTTCTATTCTCAATTCTTCAACAAGTTTCGCGTTCACCGGGGCGGTGGTTGGTTCGATGATGCCGGAGACCTGCGCGCTGCCAACCGCAACGGTGGTCCGCCCGACTCGGCCAACGACGACCTGGGGTTCCGTTGCGCCAAAGACGCCAACCCATAAACGTCGGCCGTCTATGGCCTGGAGAAAGGGGGTGATGTCAAGACGTTGAATTGCTCTCCTGGTTTGATTTCACCATTGGCTCACATTCAAAGAGATGAACAGAAGGAGGAAACTCATGCGCAAGTGGACATTGGTAAGTCTGTT
>Ga0180437_10003318_pt1 | contig 24110 bp, 12 predicted proteins | sample SS_ome_4_FD_132410 | JGI IMG/M metagenome (GOLD analysis project Ga0180437, IMG submission 132410) | Hypersaline lake sediment archaeal communities from the Salton Sea, California, USA - SS_3_D_1 metaG | ecosystem: Environmental > Aquatic > Non-marine Saline and Alkaline > Hypersaline >... | reverse complement strand
TCGAAGGGGAGCCTGTACGGCGACGTCGTGGAGGAGTTCGACCACGAGACCGGACGCCTGCTGGACGTGCTCGATTCGCTGGGCTTGCGCGAGAGCACGCTGGTCATCTACACGACGGACAACGGGCCCTGGAATCAGCCCGCGTACACGAAGAAGAAGAGGGGGCACCCGAAGGGCTCGGTCTTCTGGGGCGAGGCCGGCCCTCTGCGAGCCGGCAAGGGCTCCTGCTACGAGGGAGGCTACCGCGTGCCCTGCATCGCCCGCTGGCCGGGGAAGGTGCCGGCGGGGAAGGTCTGCGACGCCATCTTCGCCACCATCGACTTCATGCCGACTTTCGCCCGTCTGGCGGGCTACAACGTGCCGACCGACCGCACGATCGACGGCGTGGACCAGACCGCGCTGTTGCTCGGCAGGAGCAGCAAAGGCCGCGAGTCGTTCCTCTATGGCGGAAATGCCCTCCGCCAAGGGAAGTGGAAGTACCTGAAGGCCAAACACCGCGTTCCGGGCTATGCGAGAGACACGAAGCGCCAGGAGGTCGAGGAGCTCTACGACCTGGAGTCGGACATCGGCGAGACGACCAACCTCGCGGCCAAACACCCGAAGAAGGTTGCCGAACTGAAGGCGCTGATGGCATCGATCGAGGCGGCAGGGCGGTAGAAGCCGCGTTGGCCCCGTCCCTCCCGAGAACTCCGTCGGCGCTGCATGTAAAGGGCTTGCGCTGCTGCCGTGGGGCTCCCGGAGTCCATCCCCGACGACAGAGGCGCTGCGAAGCGGAGTCCTGACCCATGAGTGTACGCATCGATTCACATATCGTGTTCCTGGCGACCAGGGATCTGCGTAAGACGGCCGAGTTCTACGAGCAGACGCTCGGCCTTCCGGTCGCCTTGGACCAGGGCCGCTGTCGGATCTACAAGGTGTCTCGGGAGGCGTACCTCGGGTTCTGTGAACGTTCGGATGCGCCCCAGACTGACGGCGTGATCGTCACCCTCGTGACGCAGCAGGTGGATGAGTACTGCGACCGGCTCCGCGGGCGAGGCGTGTGTTTCGAGAAGGAGCCGGCGTACAACGCTGAATACAAGATCTACCACTGCTTCCTTCGGGACCCCAACGGATACCTGGTTGAGATCCAGAGGTTCGAGGACCCGCGGTGGAACAGCAATAGAGCAGACTGAGGTCGAACCGTCATGGGCCTTTCCCGAGGCGGATCACCTTCCCGTCCCGCGATACGACATAGAGGGCCCCCTCGTCGGCGACCATGCCGTCGAAGACGGGGACGGCGTCCAGGTCCATCCGGGCGATCCGGCTGCCGTCCCGGGCGGAGACGCTCCACAGCTTCGCCTTCAGGCGGCCTTCGAAGGCGGCGGCGGGATCGCGGGCCGGCACGATGTCCGGGGGACCCGCCAGGAAGATCGTCTCTCCGGCCAGCACCATCGCCCGGGCGCGCACCGGGAGGCGGACGGCCCATCTCCGCCGGCGTTTGGCCCCCGGCGACTTCTCGTTCTCGTCGGCGACCAGGCGGTATCCCTTCCGGCCGGGAAGGAAGCCGGGGCTCATGAAGTTCCTTTCCGGGAAGGCCTGGAGCGCGTAGGTCGTCGTCTCGTCGAAGGAGAGGATCTGCCCCGCCCCGGGAAGCGGGCTGCCGAAGTAGCGCCCCTGCCAGCAGTGGGAGTAGCTCCAGAAGGTCCGGTCGTGCCAGTCGTCGTCGAGGAAGCCGCCCGTGGCCATCAGGTGCAGCCGGCCCCGCCGGCGCCCGGCCCGGGTCTGGGGGGCGGGGGTGTGGCAGGTCTTCAGGTCGAGGCCGAACTCGTGGAAAAAGAGGAAGACCCTCTCTCCGTCGCTCGTCAGGATGTCCGGTTTCCACCCCTCCATATCGAAGGGTCGGCCGAGGTCTTTGCGCAGGTCGGGCCGCGGCCCGTCGAGATGGATCCGGTGCAGCACCTTCCCCGTGTGGGGATCGACGGCGAACAGGTCCATCCCCCCGTCGAGGAAGCTCGACCGCCCCGCGACGAAGTAGGCGGACCCTTTCACCACGAGGATGGAGCCCGGGACCGGCCAGGGCGATTCCACCCGTCCGCGGGCGACGATGCGTTCTTCCCGGGGCGCGGCCCGGAAGCGCCAGACCAGGGCCCCGTCCCGGGCGCGGAGGGCGTAGACGCGGCCGTCGCGGCAGCCGAACAGCGCCAGGCCCTCGTGCAATGTGGGCGGCGAATCGACGGGGCCGTCCGCCGTGAACGTCCATTGGAGCCGGCCGTCTTTCTTGCTCAAGGCGTGCACAGTGTGGGTGTCGGGCGAGGCCACATAGAGCCGCTCCTCGTCGAACACCGGCGGCGTCAGCCGTCGGCCGGGCCGAACCGACCACAGGGCTGTCAGCCGGGCGGGCACGGACGCGCCGGTCGAACCGCTCCGCGCCGCATCCCGCCGATAGGTCGGCCAGCCCCCGATCGCTGTCTTCTCTCGGGCGTCGCCGTAGGCCGGGCCGCGCCGGAGGCGGGAATCCTCCTCCGGCTCCCGCTGCCGGTATCCGGCCGCCAGGGCGTTGAACCCGTTAAGCCCCACCCCCTCATCGCAGATGCACGAATGCGGGGGCGCGTAGATCAGCCCGTTGGCGGGCATCAGGCCGTAGCTGCACCCTCCGCGGACCCAGTCGCACCGCTCGTGACGCGTTCCCTTCTCGATGTCCACGAACTCCATGCCGCGTTTGACCCAGATCAGGAAACGCTCCGTCGCCTTGCCCCGGTAGCAGCGGATGTGGTGGCCATGGGAGATCAGCGCTGCGATGTCGATCGACTTGCGGATCTGGCCCGTCTGCGGATCGAGGCCCTGGACCTCGGTTCCACTCATCGGCTCGACGGCGAAGGGGGACTGCTCTTTCGGCACGGTGCCGGTCGGCATCTGGGGCGTCAGGCTTCCCCACAACAGTCCTCCGGCAACGAACAGCTCGGAGGGTTGGCGGGGGGCCGAACGCAGGATCCGCCTGCCCTTCCACAGCCGCCTGCCTGAATCCGCCGCCCAGGCCTGCACCCCCCGGTCGTCGGCAAGAAAGACGAGGTCGCCGGCCATGACGACCGTTCCGGCCGTCCCGACGAGGTCGGGCCACGACGGGCTCTTCCTCCGCCACAGTTCCTTCCCGGTCGCGAGGTCGAGGCAGACCAGCTCTTCGAAGTTGTGGTAGCAGACCCGCCCGTTTCGGGCGGCAAGCGAAAGCGTCACGATCCGCGTTTCGGGCCAGGTCCAGAGCGCCTTGCCGTCCTTCGTCCGTATGGCCACGATCGCCTCGTCTGCCGGGGCCGGCTGTCTGGAAGGCGGGGCGGCGCGTCTTTGCGTCTTCGCGCCGAGCGGTTCGCGCATGCGATTGTCACCGCCCCTGCTCTTGCCGGGCTGGCGCGGGACCTGCACCTTCCAGGGCGTCGCCTCCGGATGGTAGTCGGGAACCTCCCTTCGCCGCCGCACCAGCAGGACCCCCTCGGTGAGAATGAGCTCTTCCGCCCGGGCGGTCGTTTGGTGAACGCGGATCACTTTTCCCGTACGGGCATCGAGCTCGGTCACGGGGGCGCGGTATCCCAGCGTCGCGTAGGCGCGCGCCCCGTCCGACACCAGCCGGCGGGGCAGGGACATCGGCACGCCCCAGTGGGAGCGGTCCTTCCACTCGCCGCCGCCCCATCCCGGGACGGGGCGGCTCCAGAGCGGCAGCCCGTTGAATGCGTCGCGGGCGTGGAGGGTCCACCGGTCCCCGATCCGCGAGTCGAGGATCCCGCGAACGCCCTCGTCCTGGATGCAGAAGAGCCGCCCTCCCGCCGAGACCATGGCGGCCAGGCTGGGGGCGTATTCATGACTGCGCGAGCGGCGGGGCGCGGCCACCCAGCGCATCTGGTTCGGGGGCCCGACCCGCTCGTCCCGAGAGACGGGATTGTTGTCGGCGCCATGAAGGTAGTGTGTCCACTCGTCGATGTCCCTCGGCCAGGGCTTGACCGTCTTCTGCCACCCGCCCTTCCGCCGCACATACGCCACCCCCCGCGGGGCCAGCACGCGGAGGACCTCCGCCATGGGGACGTCGCCGAGCTCCTCGGTCACCACGAGGTTGACGAGGTTGTCCACGTACGGCAGCCGGGCTCCGCCCAGCCGCTCGACGCTCGCGCGGCCGTAGAGGCCCTTCGAGCGGATGTGCGCCCGCGCCGCCGCGACGTTCGTTGCGTCAACGTCGAGTCCGTGCACCAGGTAGCTCTCGCCCGCGCACAGTTGGGCCGTCAGCTCGCCGTCGCCGCAGCCGAGGTGCACCACCAGCCCGCCCGTGACGCCGGTGGCGCGGAGGATCTTCGCGGCCCGGTCCTCAGCGCGCCCGGCCAGGGCGGCCGAAGCGGTGAAGCCCACGCAGAGAGTCAACACGACGGCGTTACGCGTCAGCATGTTTGCGGCCTCCTCTTTCCCGGGCCTTCCCGGCCGGCGTCCGGCCGGTGATGGCCGTCGGCCTTCTGATGATTCTACAACGAACCAGCGGAATCAGCACGTCGTGGTGGTACAGGTTCCATCCGGCCATGTCAGTCTCGACGACAGAATCCGGACCTGAAAGTCGTTCTGTTGGAGCCGTTCGTCCCGCCCGTGACGAGAGTGAAGGCGCCGTGGGCCTGAGCGATTGTTGTCAGATGAGCAGAGGGGGAGAGGGACCAGCGGCGCCACATGCGGCCGCGCGCAGGGCAGCGGGGCCGCGCGATTCGAAGCCCATGGGCCGCCGCCGACGCGGGGGATTCGGCTTGCCCGACGCGCCGTGTCCGATACAATCACCGGACAGGCCCGCGAGCCTTGCGGGGCGAGAGGCTGTTGCGGGCGCCGAAGGCGCGGCGATGCGACATGTCAATTGAGGAGACGGTTATGATGTCTCAGCCAATGGCGACAGCGGTCCTTGCAGCGATAGTCCTTGGTGTGCTGGGCGGTGCCGGCCTGGCGGCGGATACGGACAAGACGCTGGTCGCCTGGGTCACATTGACGGACAAGAGCATCAGGGCCGGGTCGGTTCTCACGATTCAGGAAGGGCCTCGATTAGACGGGATCATCTTCGCCGAGCGAGCCGCGGGCAAGTGGATGGCGGGCAGTGACAACTTCCGGCGCCTCGGGAAGGACCCGGGCGCATACCCCGCGGAAACCGCCGACAGCAAGACACTGGTGCAGATGGCGATCGTCTACGAGGGCGACCGGATCTCGATCTACCGCGACGGCAAGCCGTACGCATCGTACAAGGCGAAGAACATCGATCTGCTCGGCAGCGAGAGCAACTTCGCCGTTTTTGGGTTGCGGCATATCGGCGGCGACGGCGGGATTGGCGGGTCGGTTGAGGATGCCCGTGTTTTCAGCAGGGCGTTAACTGTGGAGGAACTCGGATCGCTGAGGCCGAACAAAGAGTCGGCGATCGAGCCCTACGCCTGGTGGGATTTCGAGGGGAACAAGGTGGTAGAGCGCACGGGCCGATACCCTCACAGCAGGATGTCGGGTGGGGCGAAGCTCGCCGGCGGGAAGCTCGTTCTCGGCAAGAGCGCGCTGCTGGTATCGGCAAGAACCAAGGAGGCGGCCGCCCAGACGTCCAGGCGCTCCGGACAGCCGAAGTTCACGGGTCCGTACGTTCCGGAGATCCCCCCCTGGCCGAAGGACCCGCCGAGGGACTGGCCGACGTACCACCTGGTGCATCCGGGCCCGGGCAGGGCCATGCCGGGCGACCCCAATCCGGCGTTCTACTACAAGGGCCGCTACCACCTGCACTACATCTACAGAAATCACACGGGCTTCGTTTTCGCTCACGTTTCCGGTGAGGACATGGTGCACTGGAAGTGGCATCCGACCGTGCTGGCCCCGCCGACCACCGGTCACGGCATGTTCAGCGGCACGGGCTTCTTCACGAAGGAGGGCAAGGCCGCAATGATCTATCACGGCCAGGGCTCGGGGAGAAACTGGCTGGCCTACGCGCTGGACGACAACATGGACAAGTGGAGCAAGCCCGAGGCGATTGAGCCGAAGACCGAAGACGGGAAGTCGCCCAAGATGCGTCACTGGGACCCTGACTGCTGGTTGAACGGCCAGACGTACTACGCGCTGTCCGGCGGGGGCGATCCGGCCCTGATGAAGTCGGCCGACCTCAAGAGCTGGAAGTACCTGGGTAAGCTGCTGCACGACGACTATCCCTCGAATCTGGGCATCAAGAGGAGCGAAGATATCTCCTGTGCCAATATGTTCAAGATCGGCGGAAAATGGATGCTCCTGTGCATCAGCCACCGGCTGGGATGCCGCTACTATCTTGGCGACTTCAAGGACGAGAAGTACCTTCCGGACTTTCACGCGATGATGAGTTGGAACGGCAACCAGTTCTTCGCTCCCGAGTCCATGCTGGCCAAGGACCGCCGCCGCGTCATGTGGGCGTGGCTGCTCAACGTGCCGGTTGCTCCAGGGGGGATTCAGTCCCTGCCGCGCGAGCTGGCGCTGCCGGCCGACGGCGTCTTGAGGATCAAGCCGCTGCGCGAGCTCGAGAAGCTCCGCTGTGAGGAGAGGACCGAAGGGAAGATCACCGTGAAGAGCGGCACGTCGCACGAATTGAAGAACGTCGCCGGCGATGCGGTCGAATTGAGGCTGGAAGTCAAGGCGCCCTCGGCGAAGGAGTTCGGCATCGATGTGTTGTGTGACAAAGACGGCAAGGATGGCCTGAGGATCGCCGTACACGCAAAGAGCAAGACATTGAGGGTCGGCCCCGTCAGAGCGCCGTTCGCGCTGAAGGACGGCGAAGACCTTACATTGCGGGTGTTCATCGACAAGAACGTGGTGGAAGTCTTTGCGAACGACCGCCAGGCCGTGATGAACGCGCCCAAGATCAAGTCCCTGGACAACACGGGCGCCCGGCTGTTCAGCGTGGACGGTGATCTGAAGGTCGAGGCCGTCACGTCATGGAGGATGAAGACGATCTATCGCCAGGCCGGATAGGCTGGAATACAAGGCCTGCATGATCGGCAAATGGGGGTTGGCAGGGCGGGCGCTGCCGAAGTTGACACGGAAACAGGAGCCCCATAGGATTCCCGAGTGTGGATCGTCACCGACCTTCAACTGCGGTCGGGACATGCCTCCTCCGGCCGGGTCGGCCAGGTCGCGCAGGCGGTCTCCGCTGGAAAGGGACTGGAATGAAGGACGTACGAATCGCCGGGCGTTGGGCGCGGGTGGGAGCCGCAATGGTGTTGGTTCTCGCGGGCCTGTGTGGGACGGATGCACTGGCCGACAGCCCGGCCCGGCAGGCCAGGCGGGTTCTGGACGCCACCGGCATCAGGGGTGGCTTGGTGGTTCACGTAGGCTGCGGCGACGGGAAGTTGACGGCCGCACTCGGCGCCAAGGGCGGCTATCTCGTCCACGGACTGGACAGCGATCCGGCCCGGGTCGAGGCCGCGCGCGAGCATATTCGCTCTCTGGGCCTGTACGGTAAAGTCTCCGTGGCCGCGCTCGAGGCCCAGACGCTTCCCTACGCCGACAACTCGGTGAATCTGGTGGTGATCGGGCAGGGAGTGACGATGCGCGACGGCGAGGTCCTGCGCGTCTTGGCGCCGCGCGGCGTGGCGCTGATTGGCGGCTGCAAGCTCACCAAGCCCGTCCCGCCGGAGATCGACGACTGGAGCCATTGGCGCCAGGGCCCGGAGAACAATCCGGTGGCCCGGGACACGGTTGTGGGCCCGCCGAGGCACCTCCAGTGGGTCGTCGGGCCTCGGTGGCTCAGAAGCCACGAAGTGCCCTCGGGAATCACCTCGCTCGTCACCGCCGGAGGGCGCATCTTCTACACGCTGGACGAGGGGCCCATCGGCATCACCGACGGCAGGCTGCCCGAGAAGTGGGTGTTGATTGCCCGCGACGCGTTTAACGGCACGCTGCTCTGGAAGATCCCCGTGCCCAACTGGGGTTGGCAGACATGGCGCGACAGCCTGCGGACGCGGTACAGGGGCATGGACTGGATCAAGACGGTCGGGTTGCGAACGTCGACCCCGGGCGACTATGTCCGCCGCATAGTGGCCGACGCCGAACGGCTGTACTTCACGCTGGGCCACGCGGCGCCGGTGAGCATTCTCGATGCCGCCACAGGAAACGTCATCGCCACGTGCCCCCAATCGGCATCGCCCAGGAAGCTCCTGCTGAGCGACGGCGTTCTATGCGTCTTGACCGACAAACGCATTCTCGCGTTTGATTCGCGGATGGGCAAGTTGCTCTGGAAGCGGGACACACCGAAGAAAGCGGCCCTCGCGGCGCACGGCGGGCGCCTGGTCTATCATGTCGGCGGGAAGGAGCTTCGATGTCTGGAGCTGGCCTCGGGCCAGCCGCGATGGAAGGCGGATCTCGCCGTCGCCGGTCAACTCATCATCTCCGACGGGATGATCCTCTCGGAGGCCGACTCGCAGATGCACGTGCTCACGCTCGAGGACGGCAAGACGGTCTGGGCCAGCAGGAAGGGCGAGGCTTCCAGAAAGCGCCGCAGGGGCAGGTCGTCGGAACTGTACATCGTCGACGGCACGATCTGGGTCGGCTACAGGGGCCAGCGCCTCGACCTGAAGACGGGCAAGAGACTGCCCCCCCTGGACGTCAAGGGCCTCTGGAGTCCGCAGCACCATCACCGCTGCTACAGCAACAAGGCGACGAGCCGCTACATCATCGGCGCAATGGAGGGCATGGAGTACCTGGCGCTGGGAGCCGACGAGCACTCGCGGAACAACTGGGTGCGAGGCGCATGCAAGGTGGGGATCCTCCCGGCCAACGGCATGACGTACGCGCCGACCGACCAATGCTTCTGCTCGGCCGGCGTGAAGGTGCTCGGCTTCAACGCCCTGACCGCCGCCAGGTCGTTCGGCCCGGCAGGGCCTCCGCCGCAGCGGCTGGCCAAGGGCCCCGCCTACGGGAAGGTGAGCCCGCAATCGGCAGTCGGCAATCCGCAATCGAACGACTGGCCCGCATTCCGTCACGACTCGCTGCGCAGCGGGGGCCTGAATGCCGCCGTGCCGGCTGCGATCGAGCCGGCCTGGCAGACGCAACTGGCCGGGACGCTCACCCAGCCGGTTGTCGTCGGAGACCTGCTGTGTGTGGCCTCGCGCGACACGCACACGCTCCACGCCCTCGATGCCCGAACGGGCAAGCAGCGCTGGCGCTTCACTGCCGGCGGGAGGATCGACTCCCCGCCGACAGTCCACAAGGGCACGGTCCTGTTCGGTTCGGCCGACGGGCACGTCTACTGCCTGCGATCGGCCGACGGGGAGATGGCCTGGACGTTCCGCGCCGCACCGCACCGGCGCCTGATACAGTCCTTCGGCCAGTTGGAGTCCGCCTGGCCCCTGCACGGTTCGGTGCTCGTGCTCGACGGTCTGGCCTACGTTTCGGCCGGCCGGTCAACCTACCTTGACGGCGGATTGTTCCTCTACGCCCTGGATCCGGCGACGGGCAAGGTGGTTCACCAGCACCAGGAAACCGGGCCCTACGAGGACCACACCAAGGGCCACGGCCATTCCTTCTGGAGCGAGGGGGCACGCAACGACGTGCTGGTCAGCGACGGCGAGTTCATCTACATCATGCAGTTGCGTTTCGACCGCAGGCTCCGGCCCCGGCCGGCCAAGACCGAGTCCCTGCTGGGCGACCGGAAGATGGGGCGCCGCATGTTCTCCACGGCCGGCTTCCTCGATGACGAGTGGTACAACCGCACGTTCTGGATGTACAGCAACATCTGGCCCGGCTACTACCTGGCCAATCAGGCGCCCAAGAGCGGGCAATTGCTGGCGTGCGACGCCGAAACCACGTACGGCGTGAAGGTGTTCTGGACCCGCAACCGCCACAGCCCCATGTTCTTTCCGGCCACCAGGGGATACCTCCTGTTCGCCGACGACAACGGCAACGAGCCGATCCTCACCGGCCGCGACAAGCAGAAGGCCATCACCTGGCTGCCCGAGTTCAACATCAGCAGGGGGGGCAACGACAGGGGCAAGGTCTTCGGCCCGAAGCTCGGCTCGGCCCCGCAGATCAGCCGCGCCGACGCATACACGTTCAACAAGGACAAGGGCATAGGCTTCTCGCGGGCCCGCAGGCCCAAGTGGGCCGTCTGGGTGCCGATTCGCGTGAAGGCGATGGTGTCGGTCTCGGGCAAGCTCTTCATTGCCGGCTCGCCGGATGTGCTCGACGCCGACGATCCCCTCGCCGCCCTCGAAGGGCGCAGGCGCGGCCTGCTGCGCGCGGTGTCGGCCACCGACGGAAGCACACTCGCGGAGTACCAGCTCGACGCTCCGCCCGTTCTGGACGGGCTGATCGCCGCTCGCGGTGGGCTGTTCGTTGCCACGCGTGACGGCAAGCTCACTTGCTGGCGAAGCCGGTAGAGGATTGGTCAATGAGACACTCACACTTGCCCTGCTTTCTGCGGTTTGGACTCGACATGCGAATCACGGCCGGGATCCTGCTGGCTGCCGCCGCCGGGTTCAGCATCTGCTCGGGAGCCGCTGCCGAGATCCGAATGCCCGCCGTGTTCGGCGACAACATGGTCTTGCAGCGCGACCTGCCCGTACCTGTGTGGGGAACAGCGGAAGCGGGCGAAGAGGTCACGGTTGGCTTCGCTGATCAACGGCTGACGGCCACAGCCGATGATCGAGGCAGTTGGATGGTCACGCTGAAGCCTCTGAAGACATCGAAAACGGAACAGACGATGACCGTCAGAGGCTCCAATACGATTCAGCTCAAAGGCGTGCTGGTGGGCGAAGTCTGGCTGTGCAGCGGGCAATCGAACATGGCGGATTCGTTCAACCGCCGGAAGAACAGAGCCATTCCCCCGAAGTACCTCGAGATGGACCTGTCCGGATTCAGGGCTTCCACCAGAAGAGGTTGGGATCGAATCACGCCAAGAACACAGTTGTCGGTCTCCCGTGTCGGCTTCTATTTCGGGATCGAACTCTATAGGGAACTGGACGTCCCGATCGGTTTGATTCTCCGATACAACTCCGGCACGCCTATCCAATCCTGGATGCCCAAAGACGCCTCTGAAGTCATCCGGAAGAAGCTGAAGATCCCGGCAGGCTGGAACGATGACCAGGGCAATCGCAATCCGGGGGTGCAATTCGACGACAAGATCGCCCCGATCATACCGGTCGCGTTTCGAGGGACCATCTGGTACCAGGGCGAGAGGAACGCGAAGGCGCAGACGGGCTGGGAATACCGTGATCTGCTTCCCTTCCACATCAAGACGTGGCGCGCGCTGTGGGCAGCTCGCGCGGGAATCCAGCTCCGCAAGTTCCCCTTCTACTACGTTCAGGTGCCGACGCAGGAAGCCCCGACCGACGCCGAATGGCCATGGTTGCGCGATGCGATGAGAAGGGCGTTGGACGCGACCGAGAACACCGGCATGGCCGTCTTCTACGATCACGGCCCGAGCCTTCACCCGGAGAAGAAACAACCCGCCGGGAAGCGGCTGGCGCTGTGGGCGTTGGCAAAGGACTACGGCCGCGGGGATCTTGTGTACTCGGGCCCACTGTTGGACGAAGTGAGATTCGAAGGCGGAAAGGCGGTCCTGAGCTTCAGGCACGTCGGCGGCGGGTTGAGAAGCGCCGGCGGCGGACGGGATCTGAAATTCTTCGAGATCGCCGGAACAGACGGCAAGTACGTCGCGGCGCGTGCTCGGATCGAGGGCCAGACGGTTGTCGTGAAGAGCAAGGCCGTTTCGCAGCCGGCTTACGTCCGGTACCTGTTCCGCAAGCCCAGCCCCGATCCTGAAGTGAGCCTGATCAATGCGGAAGGCCTGCCGGCGTCATCGTTCATGACGGACGATCTCAAGCCGCCTCGCAATAAGCCGTTGGCGGCAAGAGCCCGGCAGAGCAGCGGGTCGGCCCCTGAGGTCAAGGACCTGACGGCCGGGGACGTCTCTTACGCCCTCGAGAAGAGCATCCCCGATCTCGAGAAGGCGTATGTCAGCACCGCGCCACACGATCTGGGCGATGGGATCCCGGTCGGAGCGCTCGGCGTGGACGGCGGCGACAAGGAAGCGATCCTGAAGTTTGCACGGGAGATTGACGAGGGGAGGCACGGCGAGATCGACAGCCTGCTGCTTTCCTGCCGCGGCAAGCTGCTCTTCGAGTCCTACTACCGGCGCGGGCGGATCAATTACCCGCACTACCAGATGTCCATCACCAAGTCCTACACGGCAATGGCGATTGGGCGCGCCGTTCAGTTGGGTCATCTGACGATGGCCGATCTCGACAAGCCCGTCGTCGGATTCCTGAAGGACCTGGACCGGCGCAAACTCGTTGCGGGCGCGGCCTCGATCACCCTCGCCGAGGCAATGAACATGCGGTCGGGGATTCGGATCGATCCCGGCAAGGCCAGAGAACTGAGGAAGACGTCGAGGATCCTCAATGGACAGGGCCAGATCCAGGCGTACCTGGAACATAGTGCTCCCATCACCAAGAAGACACGGGCCTTCAAATACCAGGCGTCCGATCCGGCCATGGCGATGCAAGTCCTCGAGGCAGTGGTTCCTGGTTCGGCCAGGGCATTCATCAGGACCGAACTGCTCGGGAGGATGGGGATCACGAACTTTGCCTGGCAGGATGATGTCAGCGGTCTGCCCAGGTCGGCAGCCGGCAGCAGCATGCGTTCCCGAGACATGCTCAAGTGGGGAATGCTGGTCACAGGCGACGGAATGTGGAACGGCGAACAACTGATTCCGAAGGCCTTTGTCAAACAGGCGACCAGCCGCCTCCACACGAACCCGCGGCAAGCATCCTACGGCTACTTCTGGTGGCGCCACGACATGGAAGTGGGGGACAGGAAGCTCGACTGCAAATCCGCTCGCGGCGCCGGCGGCCAGTTCATCCTGATGCTGCCGGAGCTGGAACTGATCCTCGTGACCACCGCGCACAACCGGGGAATGGGAACGATTCTGACAACGACACCGAAACGGATCCTCCCGGCGTTTGTGGATTAGTGCCTGCCAAACAGCGGTGCATGAGACGGCTTTCTCCACGGCAGTTGCGGAACCTGGCCCGGGAGGATCGTTGTTGATCCGTCGCCGACGTGGCGGGTAACGTATCAGGCGTAACGGCCTGGAAGAACCGCCGCAATAACACGCAGGATAGCACCGTGAGACTTCGTCATGCAGTGGTGTTGACCGCATTGGAGGTGAGCGTGGCGATCGCGCAGAACGCCCGTCCCGTCCCGCCGGATCATCCGCGCGCGGCGATCACGATCGACACGTCCGCGGCGTCAAAGCGCTACAGCCCGATGATCTTCGGGGGCTTCATCGAGCACTTTCACCGCCAGATCCACGGCGGGCTGTTCGAGCCCGGCTCGGACCTGTCGGACGAGCGCGGTTTTCGCAAGGACGTCATCGCCGCGATGAAGGAGTTGAGGCTTTTGGTGGTGCGCTGGCCCGGCGGCTGCTTTGCCAGCGGATACCACTGGAAGGACGGCGTCGGCAAGACGCGCAAGCCGGTGCCCGATCCCGTCTGGGGCGTGACTGATCCGAGCACGTTCGGGACCGACGAGTTCGTCGAATGGTGCAGGCTCGTCGGTTGCGAGCCGTACATCTGCACCAACGCGGGCAACGGCACGCCCCTGGAGATGAAACAGTGGGTCGAGTACTGCAACGCGGCGCAGGGCGAGCACGCCGCGATGCGCAAGGCCGGCGGACACGATGAGCCGCTGAACGTCCGCTACTGGAGCATCGGCAACGAGAACTGGGGCGGCCACGAGATCGGCAGGAAGACCCCCGAGACCTGGGGGCCGCTGGTCAGCAGGTCGGCCGAGATGATGCGGTCCGCCGACCCACGGATCACGCTGGTGGCCGCCGCCACGCCGAACCGGAACTGGACGCTTCCGCTGCTGGAGGCCGCCGGCCGACACCTGGATTACGTGGCGGTGCACAAGTACTGGCTGGGCTACTGGCGGCGAAACGCCATGCCGGATTACCTGACGTGCATCATGCACTCCGCCGGGCCGGAGCAGACCATCGCCGCCGTGGTCAGGATCCTCGAGGAAGCCGGCTGCCGCGGACGCGTCAAGATCGCCTTTGACGAGTGGAACCTGCGCGGGTGGCATCACCCGGGCTTCCCGCGCAAGAAGGTGGTCGACCCCGACGACCACGCCGCCGCCGAGCTGATCAGGAAGCGCGACATCAACGCGATCGCCAGGCAGTACACGATGGCCGACGCGTTGTTCTCCGCGTCGTTCCTGAACGCCTGCCTGCGCCATTGCGAAGACGTGGGGATGGCCAACATCGCCCCGATCGTCAACACGCGCGGCCCGCTGTACGTTCACCCCAAGGGCATCGTCAAGCGCACCACGTTCCACACGCTGGCGATGTACGCCAACCTGCTCGAAGGCCGCGTCGGCAAGCTGGACGTCCGGGCCGGGCCGCTTGTCCACGGCAGCCGTTCGATCCCCGTGCTCGACGCCGTCGCCACAGTCGACCGATCGGGCAAGCGCTGGTCGATTGCCCTGGTCAACCGCCACCCCGGCAAGGCGGCGGCCTGCACCGTCCGCATGGGCGACGCGGTGCCCAACGGCGAGTTCGAAGCAGCGATGCTGGCCGGCGATTCGCCCGAAGCGTACAACGACGTGGAACACCGCGACCGCGTCGTGCCGGAGAAGAAGAAGATCACGATTGCCCGGGGCCTGTTCACCTTGCCGCCCCACTCGTTGACGATCGTCAGGATCGCCACGCGGTAGACGGATGCGCGTCGGCAAGCTCGGGGCCAGAGCCAGGGCTCACCGCGCCGCCCGGCGCGCATTAACACCGCAACATGATGCCCGATATGTCCGTTATTATCATTGGCGAACCACGCCGTCCCTGCTGGAAGAGTCGGAGCGAGAACCATGACACGAGGCCCCCGGATGCCCGCCCGCCGCGCGATGAGATTCGTGCTTGCCGTCACCGTCTTCTCCGCGATCGCCAACCGGGCGTTCTCGGGGCCGGCAGCGGCGCGCCCGTTCGAAGCCGGCGAGTTCGTGGCGGCGAACCCGATCGACAAGCTGGTGCTGAAGGCGTTGCGGGGCAGGAAGATCGAGCCGGCCAACCTCTGTTCCGACGCCGTGTTCGTCCGGCGGGCGCACCTGGACGTGATCGGCACGCTGCCCGAGCCGAGGCGGGTCCGCGAGTTCCTGGCGGACCGTCGCGGCGACAAGCGGGCCAGGCTGATCGACGAGCTCATCAAACGGAGCGAGTTTGCCGACTACTGGTCGCAGAGGTGGGGCGACCTGCTGCGCGTCAAGGCGGAGTTCCCCATCAACCTGTGGCCCAACGGGGTCCAGGCCTATTCCCGGTGGATCCACGACGCCGTTCGGCAGAACAGGCCGTACGACCGATTCGCTCGCGAGCTTCTGACATCGAGCGGCAGCAACTTCCGGGTCCCGCAGGTCAACTTCTACCGGGCGGTCCAGGGGCAGGAGCCTTCCTCCATCGCCGCGGCGGTGGGCCTGACGTTCATGGGGGTCCGGCTGGAGAAGTGGCCCGCGGCCCGCAGGGCCGGCATGGAGGCGTTCTTCTCCCGCGTGGCATACAAGAAGACCGCCGAGTGGAAGGAGGAGATCGTCTACATGGACCCGGCTCCGGCCGGCCCGCTGACGGCCGTCTTCCCTGACGGAAAGACCGTGCGGATCCGGCCGGGCAAGGACCCCCGGGCCGTGTTCGCCGACTGGCTTCTGGCCCCGGGGAACAAGTGGTTCGCCCGCAACATCGCCAACCGCATCTGGGCGTGGCTGTTCGGGCGGGGGATCATCCACGAGCCGGACGACATCCGGCCGGGCAACCCGCCGGTTCATCCCGAACTGCTGGCCTTCCTGGAGAAGGAACTGGTGGAGGCCGACTACGACCTCCGCCACCTCTACCGGCTGATCCTCGCTTCCAGCACGTACCAGCAGTCCCCGGTCCCTCGCAGCGGCCGGCCCGAGGCCCGGGCGATGTTCGCCTGCTACCCGGTCCGGAGGCTTGACGCGGAGGTGCTGATCGACGCGTTGAACTGGATCGCCGGCTCGCGGGAGAGCTACACCAGCCTGATCCCCGAGCCGTACACGTTCATCCCGGAGCAGGATCGCACGATCGAGTTGGAGGACGGGAGCATCACGAGCCAGTTTCTGGAGATGTTCGGCCGACCGTCGCGCGACACGGGGCTGTACTCGGAGCGCAACAACAAGCCGAGCGAAGCCCAGCGCCTCCACCTGCTGAACTCGACCAGCATCCAGAACAAGATCGACCGCAGTTGGCGGCTGCGGGCGCTGCTTCAGGCGGCCAAAGGAGATCGCCGCCGGCTGGTCGACATGATCTACATGACCATCCTGTCGCGCCCGCCGACACCGCAGGAGCGGCGGGCCGCGGAGCAGTACTACCGGGGCCAGGGCAAGGGCGTCGGCGCCCGCAACGGCATGGTCGACCTGACGTGGGCCCTGATGAACACGAAGGAATTCCTGTACCGGCACTGAGCCCGTCCGCCGGACGGACGAGAGGAAGGCGGAAGCGACATGAGCAGACAGCAGATGAGGCGGACGACGCGGCGCGAAGCGATCCGGCGCGGGTTGGTGGGGGCGGCGGGAGCGGTGCTGGCCGGCAGGGCCTGCCTCGCCGCCGAGGCCGGCCCCCCCCGAGCCCGAGCCAAGTCGGTCATACAGATCTGGATGTGGGGCGGCCCGAGTCACCTGGACACGTTCGATCCGAAACCGGATGCGGGCTACGACTACTGCGGTCCCCTGAAGGCCCCGATCAAGACCAACGTGGAGGGCCTGATCATCGGCGAGCTGCTGCCGATGCTGGCGAAGCAGGCCGACAAGTACGCCGTCATCCGCAGCATGACCCACGGGATCAACGCCCACGAGACGGCGTCCTACCTGGTCCAGACCGGCCACGAGCCCGGCCGGCAGGTCTTTCCCTGCGTCGGGGCCGTCGTGTCGCTGCTGAAGGGCTACGGCCAGGGCTACAAGGGCATGGTCCCGCCGTACGTCGTGTTGACCCAGCCGCAGGGCCGCTTCTCCGAGGCGGGCTTCCTCGGGCCGAAGTACAAGCCGTTCGCTACCGGCGGCGATCCCAGCAAGACCCCCTTTGCGGTGGAGGGGATCGTGGCAAAGGGGATCTCCGACAAGCGACAGCGCGACCGCCGCAAGCTGCTGCACTCGCTCGACTCGCTGGGAAAGGCCATGCCGGACGATCCGAGCTTCAAGCAGTTCGACCGGCACGAGGAGAAGGCGTACGACCTGATGTTCGGCGACGCGAGGAAGCTGTTCGACCTCTCGACGGAGAAGGACGAGACCCGGGAGGCCTACGGCCGCAATACGTTTGGGCAGTCCTGCCTGATGGCGCGGAGGCTGGTCGAGCACGGCGTGCCCTACGTCACGATCAACTACAAGGGATGGGACACGCACAAGCAGCACTTCGAGATCGTGCGGCGGAAGCTCCCCGAGATGGATCAGGGCATGGCGACGCTGCTTCAGGACCTCTCCGACCGGGGCCTGCTGGGCAGCACGATCGTGTGGTGGAGCGGCGAGTTCGGACGGGGCCCGAAGGTCCAGTGGGGCTCGCCCTGGAACGGCGGGCGTTCGCATTACGGCCAGTGCTTCTCCGCGGTGGTCGCGGGCGGGGGGTTCAAGGGCGGCCGCGTCGTCGGTGCGTCGAACAAGTACGGCACGGAAGTGGCCCGGCGCCCGGTCTACCCGCAGAACCTGCTCGGCAGCATCTACGAGCTGCTCGGCATCGATCCCGAGGGCGCCCTGCCCAACAAGCGAGGGCTGGACGTCAAGGTCATGCCGAATTCGGGCAAAGGCAGCGGTCGCCTCACGGAGATCATGTAACAGGAGCGCGAGAATGGCTTCGGTGCGCAGAGTGACGTTTGCGGTGGCGATCCTGTGCGTTGCGACCGCGAGGGGCCAGTCGGTACGGAGAGAGCCGCAGATCGGCTATCTCTATCCCGCGGGAGTTCGGCGGGGCGCGACGGTGCAGATCGTGGTGGGAGGGCAGTACCTCGGGGGCCCGGTGGCGGCCTACGTCTCCGGCAAGGGGGTGCGGGCCTCGGTCGTCCGGTACGTCAGGCCGATCTTCAACCTCCAGAGGGAACAGCGATCTGTCCTCCTGAAGCGCATGGCGGAGGTCAGGCAGAAGCGGCTGAAGGAGGCGGGCGTCGGATCCGCGCTGCTGGCGAGGCTCCGCGGGCAGACGGAGAGGGCCTGGGCTTGGATGAAGAAGGAGAACATCAAGGTCGAAGACGTGAAGCTGCCGGAGCACCCCCTGCTGTTCGACCTGGACGGCAAGAGCCTGCGGGAGCTGATGCATGCCAGGTACTTCCTGTTCTTCCCCCGGAGCAAGCGGCAGATGAACCGGCAGCTTGCCGAGTCCGTGCTGGTTGAGGTCGCCGTTGATCCCGACGCGCCGCCCGGGGACCGGGAGCTGCGGATCAGGACCAGGGCCGGGCTGACGAATCCCGTGGTCTTCCAGGTCGGGCAGATGCCGGAGGTCCGCGAGCTGGAGCCGAACGACCGGAAGGGCGGCCCCGATCCGTTCAGCATACCGATGCTGGGCAGGATGCCCAAGGTGAGGCAACTGCTGGAGTCCAGGCCCCTCCAGCTGCCCGTGCTCTTGAACGGCCAGATCATGCCCGGAGACATCGACCGCTTCGTGTTCCGCGCGAAGGAGGGGCAGAAGATCGTCATCGAGGCCAGCGCCCGGCGGCTGATCCCCTACCTGGCCGATGCCGTGCCCGGCTGGTTCCAGGCCACCCTCGCCCTCCACGATGCCGCCGGCCGCGAAGTGGCCTTCGCGGACGACTACCGCTTCAGCCCCGACCCGGTCCTGTTTTACCGGATCCCGAAAGACGGCCTGTACGAGCTGGAGGTCCGCGACGCCATCCACCGCGGCCGGGAGGATTTCGTCTACCGCATCGCCATAAGCGAGCAGCCTTTCATCACGCAGGCGTTTCCTCTGGGCGGCAAGGCGGGGGCCGACACCTCCGCCTCGATCGACGGCTGGAATCTCGGAGGCAAGAGGCTGAGGCTCGACACGGGGGGCGGCGGCTGGATCCGGCACGCGTCCCGTCGCGACGGCGGGCTCGTCTCCAACGCCATCCCCTATGCCGTGGACACGCTGCCGGAATGCGAGGAAAGCGAATCCAACGACACGGCGAAAGGCGCCCGGCGGATCGATCTGCCGACGATCGTCAACGGGCGCATCGGCAAGCCGGGGGATATCGACATGTTTCGGATCGAGGCAGAGGCCGGCGACAGGATCGTGGCGGAGGTCTCCGCCCGCCGACTGAATTCCCCGCTGGATTCGCTGCTGCGTCTGATGGATGCCTCGGGCAACGTGCTGAAGTGGAACGACGACCACGTGCTGAAGGACAAGCACCTGCATATCGACCGGCTGGGTCTGGTCACGCATCACGCCGATTCGTACCTCTCGGCCGAGCTGCCGAAGAAGGGGACCTACTACGTGCAGTTGTCCGATGCGCAGCACCACGGCGGCAAGGCGCACGCCTATCGCCTGCGCGTCACGGCCCCGCGGCCGGACTTCGCGCTGCGTGTGACGCCCTCCAGCCTCCATGCTCGGCCCGGGGTCACCGTGCCGATCTGTGTCTACGCGATGCGCAGAGACGGATTCGAAGGCGAGATCGAGGTGAGGGTGAAGGGCCCGGTCGGCTTCAGACTCCAGGGCGGACGGATCCCCGCCGGGCGCCATCGTATGCGAATGACGATCACGGCCCCGAACAGGGCGCCCGCCCAACCGGTCGCATTGAAGCTGGAAGGCGTCGCCCGGCTCGACGGCGAGGCAGTGCGTCGCCCCGCCGAAGCGGCGGACAACGTGATGCAGGCGTTCCTTTACCGACATCTCGTGCCCGCCCGGGAGGTGTTGTTCGCCGTCACGAAGCAGAGATGGCCCGCGCCTCCCATGACGGTCGCGGGGGGCCGGACCGTTCGCATTCCGGTCGGGGGCTCGACGCGCGTACGGGTCAGGACGCGGAACAACAGGGCCGTGAAGGGGCTCCTGCTGGAGCTCAATGACCCGCCCGAGGGGCTGGCCCTCCGCGATCCGTCCGTTGTGTCCGACGGGCTGGCGTTCCGGCTGGAGGCCGACAAGGACGCCGCCAAGAGCGGCTTCTCGGACAACCTGATTGTCGAGGCCTTCAGGGAGTATGTGCCCAAGAACAAGCAGGGCAAGCCTTCGGGCAGGAAGCGCCGCGCCTCGGTGGGCTTCCTGCCGGCGATCCCCATCGAGGTCGTCCGGGAATAGTCACTGCGAGCTGTGGGCAACCAGTGAGTCTCGCCGCGATGGTCCCAATACTCGGTCGCGGCCCCCGCCGGGAGAGCGGCGCCGCAGGCGACAGCCAGGATCAAGCCCGCAACGGCCCTGCCCGCGGCGGACGAGCGAAACGTCGTTCCCGGGCGATGGACACACGGAGGAGACACTCGATGATCCGGACGAGGGCGTGGGCTATCGTGGCCGCGGCGGCCTTTCTGCTACAGGACTCGCACGCGGCCGCGCCTCGGAAGGCCAGGCCGATTGAGAGCAACGGCGAGCTGGTCCTGTTCGACCCGGACGACCACGCGCCCGAGTTGATCAGGCATTACACGGCGCGGTGGCAGAAGGGCAGCGACCTCACGCCGGTCGGCCGGCGCGCCGTCAAAGGTGGCGAGCGATACGTCGAGATCTCCTACGAGGGCAGGACGGGCGCGGCGTGTTCGACGGTATTCTTCGAGAAGATGCCCGATCCCGAGGCCGGCCGAAGGTACGCGGGCCTGAAGCTGATCATCGACTGCGACCGGGACGACTACCCCCACATCAGCGTGGCGGCCCGCTTCTCGGATCAGACGCAACTGACCCGGAATCTGACACTGGACCGCGGCCGGCACGAATATGCCGTCCACAGCGGCTTCCGCCGGGCGGACTTCCCGCCGAAGTGGGAGCTGCTGCAATGGGTGTGGCTCAGCGCACGCGCGGACGGGGGAGGCAACGATCTGGTGTTCCGTCTGGGCCGTCTGGCGATGCGCAGCGAGAAGCAGAAGGCGGAGACACGCAAGCCGGCCGTCGTCGGCCGACTGCTGACGCCCGAGCCGAAGCGGACCGTCTGGGGAAAGGGCGCGCTGAAGGCCCGCGCGTGCGATCGTCTGATCCTGCCGAACGGCGCCTCGGCGCGAACCCGGACAACCGCGCGCCTGTTCGAGGAGAGATTCCACGGATACACCGGCCGGCACCTCGAGACGAAGGGCTTCGACGGCGACCTGCCCGTCGCCGGCGTGGTCCTGCGCGTCGCGCCGTTCGCCACGTTCGACGGCAAGCGCGAGAAGCTCAAGCCGGAAGGCTACTGCCTGGCGGTCGGGCCCGGCCGCGCGGTGATCACGGGTGCCGACGAGCGCGGCCTGTTCTACGGAACCGTCACGTTCTTCCAGTTGCTGACGGGCCCGATGCGGATCACCAGGGACATGCCCGTGCCGTGTGTGGAGATTCTCGACTGGCCCGACACGCCGAACCGGCTGGCCCGGCTGGAGCACACGCACAACTTCCGGAACTACCCGATCCGCGAGAACCGCGGCATCGAATACCTCATGGAATGGACCGACCGCTTCGTCGCCGGCAATAAGCTGAACGTGTTGTTTCTGGACATCTCGGCCCTCGTCAAACACAAGCGGCGGCCGGAGTTTGACGGGACGGAGCGGATCTACTCGCTGGACGACCTGCGGCGGTTCGGCGCGTTCTGCCGCGACCGCTTCGTGGACCTTTGCCCGGCCTGGCAGATCGGCGGGCACGCGAGCTGGTGGCTGACGGTCGGTTACCATCCCGAGCTGCGCGAGAAGGGCTGGCAGAGCCAGGCCGACGTGACCCACCGCGACCACGATCCGATCATGTTCGACTGCATGCAGGACGTCATCGACGCGCTGAAGCCGAAGTACCTCTCGCCCAAGAGCGACGAGTGGTGGCACAAGCGGCGGGCGGACGAGGCGCCGGACAAGCTGCTTGGCGGCAGGACGAGGGCCGAGGCCTTCCTCGGCCTCCACGTCAAGCTCCACAAGTGGCTCGAGGCGCGGGGCATTCGGATGATGATATACCACGACATGCTCACGCCGTATCACAACGGGAAGCGCTACGACCTGTACAAGACCATCGACAGGTTCCCGAAGGACGTCATCATCCAGCTCTGGAGCGCGCAGAACGCCGAGAAGGACCTCCGGTGGTTCACCGATCGCGGCTTCGAGGTCTGGACGAACGGGACGGGATTCGTCCCGTTGGGGGCGAAGACGCGCAAGCTGATCGGCGGCTGCGGCAAGGGGCTGTACTCGTTCGGCGGCTATCGCGGCGGTCTGCTGGACAAGTTCACCCACCTCCAGTCGATGGGCAGCCTGATCTACAGCGCCGACTATGCGTGGAACCTCTCGCGGCGGGAAGGAGAGGCCCTGGACCACGCCCGCCTCACGGCCCTCCGCCACCTGCTCGCCGTCCGGCCCAATCCCCAGGCGGGCCCGGAGGTGAAGCCGCTGGACATCACCCGACATCTCACGCACGGGTTCGGCGCTTTTCTCAAGGAGGTCAAGCCCAAGGACTACGCCGGCCTGACGACACCGGTTGTGCTGCCGGGCGGCCCGCGCGAGGTGGGCTCGATCCCGACCCGCATCGGACGCGACGACGGCAGGAACTGCATCGTCTTGAGGAAGGGCGACAAGGAAGCGGCCATTCCCGTCGGCGGGCGTCATGCCTCCCTCATCTTCCTCCATTCGGCGTTCGTCCATGACCCGAAGGACCCCGCCGTCGCCGGGGCCAGAGCCCGCCGCTGGATGTACGGCTGGCCCTGCGGCGAGTACGTGGTGCACTGGGACGACGGCTCCCGGGCCGTCCTGCCCGTCCGCCTCACGCTGAACGTCAAGCGGTTCGACACCAGTTCGCGGAACCGCGCGACGAACGACAACCGCCACGTCTGGGCCCTACCCGACGCGGCCGGCCGCGACGTCCATCTCTACCAGTGGGAGTGGGCGAACCCCAAGCCCGGCCGGGAGGTCGTCAAGCTGGTCGCCCGCCACGACAACGAACTGGACGTCTCGCTCATCCTCTTCGCCCTCTCGGCCAGGCAACTGCGCGACGGCGGCAGGCGGTAAGGAAAAGCCCCGGGGACTTCCTCGCCGCCGAGGAGCTCGGGGACGGCGGGCGGTCCATCTCGCGGATCAGGGCAGCTCGCGGACGCGCAGGTTCTTGAACTCCACCGGCGAGCCCTCCGATTCCAGGCACAGGAACCCTTCCCTCGGCTGGCAGTCGGTCCCGCCGGAGACCTCCTCGCCGTTGACCCACAGCCGCACCTCACCGTTGATGGCGCGGATGTAGTAGTGGTTCCATTCGTTGACGCCCTTGCTCAGGTTCTTCGAAGGGAAGCTGCGGCTGCCGTTGGCCGAGAGCGGAGGGAAGGGCTTCATCTTCACGCCGACGGGGAAGACGTCGCCGTTCGTCGTGAACCAGTCGGGCTTCTTCTTGTGGCGCTTCTCGTAGGCCTCGGCATAGCCGTGGTCGAGCACCTGGCATTCGATGCCCTTGGGCAGCCGTCCCTTGCCCTTCTTCAGGTTCGCCAGCGACGCCTCGGTCGCCCAGACGAAGACGCCCGAGTTGCCCGCCGACCGCAGGTGACGCCACTGGACGACGAGCTCGAAGTTCTTGAACGACTTCTTCGTCTGCATCACGCCGACGGGCCTGCCCGTGCAGCAGATCACGCCGTCCTTCCACGACCAGGTGTCCTCGTCGCAGTTGACGTTGGCGAAGTCGGCCTCGACCAGCGCCTTCCAGCCGGCCCCCGTGCCGTCGATGAAGGCCTTGGGCAGGACGGGCTCCTTCGCCTTCGGCTTCGATTCCTCGCCCGCCCGCGACAGCGTCGACAGCAGGCCCACGGACAGGCACGACGATCCGGCCAGGAACTCACGTCGAGTGGGTCTCATATCATGGTCCTTTCGTGCTCAGCGTCATGAAATAGGGGACGCTCGAAATAGGGGACGCTAACCGTTTTCTTGAAGTGGAAATAGGTTAGCGTCCCCAATGGCCCGTAGATAAGCGCAAGTAACGGGAGTTCCTCGAATAAAAGAGGCCTGCCTTGTCGATGAGTGGGGTGTGAACGATCCCATCACTCGTAGGCAAG
>Ga0180437_10003317_pt1 | contig 24111 bp, 26 predicted proteins | sample SS_ome_4_FD_132410 | JGI IMG/M metagenome (GOLD analysis project Ga0180437, IMG submission 132410) | Hypersaline lake sediment archaeal communities from the Salton Sea, California, USA - SS_3_D_1 metaG | ecosystem: Environmental > Aquatic > Non-marine Saline and Alkaline > Hypersaline >... | reverse complement strand
GGTGCGGTGATAGCTTGCCAGCATATCGCCCAGTTTGGAGTGGGAGAGAGTAAGAGAATAAAGGGGGACAGGAAGAGAGACCCTCTCATATAAAGTTGATTCCACAAAGCAAAAAGAAGCGTGGCGATACAAACACCCATGCGAAGGTTTCGGATTGTTTTTGGGTAGGGGACATGGGATAAAGAGATCATAAGTACAAGCGTAGTTTTGTTGAGGTATATAGACTAAGTAAGAGTATACGATAAGAGCTCTTTTTAGCAATTGCGCTAACCGACAGCAAACTCTAGCATTGTTTTCTTATGTCAGGGCGTGGTATAATTTTTTGCACATATCGAAATTGTTAGGAGATTATATTGATGAAAAAGAATCAGCATCCCCAGTACCAAGATGTTCTTTTTGTTGACTCGGCGTCTGGGAAAAAGTTCGTATGTGGAACGACAGCCACCTCTGATCAGACTGAGATGTTTGAAGGTAAAGAGCTTCCTGTTATCGTCGTTCCGATCTCAGCTGCTTCCCACCCATTTTTTGTCGGTGGAAAACAGTTTGTCGATACCGAAGGTCGTGTTGAACGGTTCCAGAAGAGATATCAGAAAGCTGCTCAAAAAAAAGAAGTGGCTCCAGAGCAGAAGCCAGAAGCGCCTAAAAAACCTCGACGTAAGGCCTCTTCAAAGGTTACGACAATCGCTAAAGCCAAGCCTGAAGCAAAAGCCGAACCCGAATCCAAGCCTGCAGCCAAAGCTGAAAAAAAACCAGCCGCAAAAAAAGCAAAAAAGGCTCCTTCTAAATCAGCTAAATCCACAATAAAAGCGGAATAATCTTAATTGGCGTTGTATGAAAATAGATAGTAAAGCTGTACGACGCCGTTTAGATGAGCTTGAAACAGAGCTTGGAAGTGAAGCGATTCTCTCAGACAGAGAGCGCTTTACAAAATGTTCAAAAGAACATTCCTATCTTTCTGAAGTGTTTGCCGTCTGTTCTCGGAAAAATGAGTTGTCTCAGCAAATTGAAGACAACAAAAACTTGCTCAAGACAGAGACAGATCCCGAATTTCTCAGCATGGTTGAAGACGAGCTTCCTCAGCTCGAATCTCAGCTAGAGGCAATTACACAAGAGCTTTCAGATCTTCTTATCCCTCCAAATGATGACGATGATTGCGCCACCATTTTAGAGCTTCGAGCAGGAGCCGGTGGGCAAGAGGCAGGCCTCTTTGTTGCCGACTGTGTTCGTATGTACCAATTGTACGCTGCAAAGATGGGGTGGAAAATAGAACCACTTTCTGCAACTCCATCGGATCTTGGAGGTTTTAAAGAGTACGTCATGATCTGTTCTGGGAAAAACGCATGGCGTCTTTTGCGTCATGAAGCGGGCACCCATCGTGTTCAACGCGTGCCGGATACTGAAGCGCAAGGTAGAGTTCATACGTCCACAATTACAGTAGCGGTTCTACAAGAGGCTCCAGAGGGCTCCGATGAGCTTCATATTCCCGAGCAAGATCTTCGAATGGAGGCAACTCGGGCTTCAGGGGCCGGTGGGCAGCATGTCAATACAACAGACAGTGCTGTTCGTATCACCCACATCCCGACAGGTATCGCGGTCTTTTGTCAGGAAGAGCGCAGCCAGCATAAAAATAAGGATAAGGCGATGCGCCTTCTTCGAGCTAAAGTGAAAGAGATCGAGGAGAAAAAGCGTAAAGAAGAGGTCGACTCTTTGCGCCAACAACAAGTCGGTACAGGGGATAGGAGTGAGAAGATTCGTACCTATAATTTCCCCCAAAATCGGGTGACAGATCACCGCCTCAACATGACTCGCTATGACTTAGATCGTGTGATAAATGGAGAGCTTGAGCCTTTCTCTAAGGGGCTTGTTGCTTGGTTTCAGAAATTGCAGCAAAAATCGACCTCGTTTCCGTGGGTGTTGGAGTGAGGCTACAAGAAATTGTCTCTCTTTCCGCCGACTATGTGCGTAAAAAAGGGGGAAGGCCCCGTCATGAAGTTGAAGAGTGGATAGCGCACACTCTTGGGGTAAAGCGGCTGGATCTGTACCTGCAGTTTGATCGTCCTGTTGAGCAAGAAGAACGAGATCGGATTCGTGAGGGAATTTCTCGGCTTTCTGCTGGAGAACCCTTGGCATATATTTTGAAAAGAGCTCCCTTTTATGGATACGAATTTGAGGTCTCTCCAGACGTATTGATCCCCCGTCCAGAGACAGAGCTGATCATCGATACGGTAATGCCAAGACTTCAAGGAAACACAGGAATCTTTGTTGATGTTTGTACGGGCTCTGGGTGTATTGGCCTTTCGGTAAAGAAGCTGTTTCCCTCCTGGAGGGTCGTTCTTATCGATATTTGTGATCGAGCTATACAGATAGCCAAAAGAAATGCAGAAAGGCTGTGTGTCGATGTAGAGGTTATACAAGGCGATCTGCTCTCTCCCATATTGTCAGAAAAAGCAGGCCTTGTTGTTTGCAATCCTCCATATCTTTCGACAGATGAGTGGGTAGCATTAGATGGATCTGTGAAAGAATTTGAGCCGAGAAAAGCATTAGATGCAGGGGAAACGGGCCTTGAGATATATGAGAGGGCTCTCTCTCAGATGAGAGGGATTCTTCTTCCTGGAGGGGTGGGGTGTTTTGAAATTGGATCGCTACAAAAAAAGGCGGTTATACAGTTGATTAGGGAGTGTGGATTTACAAATATTATATGTATCAAAGATCTTGCAGGTCACGATCGTCTGGTCTCGTTTGAGCAAAACTAAAGAATAATGATAGAATGGTTCGCAATTTTTACATGAGTTACATACTGTGTTTTCTGCTTTAACTGAAAAATTTCAAACTGTTTTTTCGAAGTTCCGCCGTTCTGCGAGAATTACCGAAGGTGGGCTTCAAGAAGCGCTTGATGAGGTGCGGTTGGCACTGCTCGATGCTGATGTCCAGTATTCGGTTGCCAAGGCGTTTGTTCGGCGTGTTAAGGAAAAGGCGGTAGGGCAGGAGCTTGTTCGATCTGTAACTGCCGGGCAGCTGTTCGTTAAAATTGTCCATGAAGAGCTTATTGCTTTACTTGGCTCGACAGAACAAGAGTTTCGTCCTGACAAGCCCACTCGAGTCTTATTGTGTGGACTTCAAGGTTCAGGAAAGACTACCCACGCGGCAAAACTTGCGCTCTATTTAAAAGAAAAGCAGGGTTTTTCAAGTCCCTGTCTAGTTGCATGCGACAGAGCTCGTCCTGCAGCCATCGAGCAACTGGCTATTTTAGCAAAGCAGGCAGGAGTTGACTACTTTACCATTGAAGGTGAGCAGGATCCCGTTCGAGTTGCCAAAGAGGCGATGAAAGAGGCTAAGAGGTGGGATCTTCTCATTTTTGATACAGCTGGACGGTTGCATGTTGATGAAGAATTAATGGCTGAGCTTGAGGCTATTAAGCGTGTAGCAAATCCGGATCACGTTGTCTTAACACTTAATGCAGCAACAGGGCAAGATGCGGTAAAAGCAGCAACGACATTTTCGGACTGTATTGGTGTGACGGGATCGTTTCTTACTATGCTCGACGGTTCTGCTCGAGGAGGGGCGGCCATCTCTATTGTTGAGGTGACCAAAAAGCCAATTCTCTTTGAAGGCCATGGCGAGAAGCTTCACGATATTCGGCCCTTTCATCCTGTTTCGATGGCTGATCGAATCCTCGGTATGGGCGATACGATTAACCTTGTTCGAACAGCCCAGGAGCATATTCGAGAAGAGGATGCTGTAGCGCTTGAAAAGAAGCTGAGAAAAGCACAATTTACCTATTCTGACTTTCTCGATCAGCTTAAAATGCTGAAAAAGATGGGGTCAATGAAGGGACTGCTTTCGATGCTTCCAGGTGTTTCTCAATTGCCTATTCAGGGAGGAGAAGCGGAGTTAAAAAAAGCAGAGGCGATGATTTTATCGATGACTCTTGAAGAGAGAGAGGGGCTCTGTGAGATATCAACAGGCAGGCGAAAGCGCATTGCTAAAGGAAGTGGAACAGAGATAGACTCTGTTCACCGCCTGATTCGGATGATGAAGCAGGCGAAAAAGTTTTTTACAGGTTCAAATATGAAGCAATTACAAAAGATGATGGGAGGAGGGTTATGGCGTTAAAAATTCGGCTATGGCAACAAGGATGTAAAAATAGAAGATGCTACCGTGTTGTGGTTGCAGACACTCGAAGTCCACGAGATGGAAAGTATGTTGAAGCAATTGGTTGGTACAATCCTATTTGTCGACAAGAAGATCAGCGCTGGTCTGTAAATAGTGAACGTTTGCAGCACTGGCTTTCAGTAGGAGCACAGCCCTCTGAAACAGTCTCTTCAATAGCCAAAAGGGCAGCTCCTGAAGTATTTAAAGAGTATTCAGAGAAAAAACAGGCTGTAAAGTCTAAGAAAGTGGCAAAGCGACGAGCCGCTAAATAAGGGCTCTTTGATGCATATTGAGGTGCTTTCATTATTTCCTGGCTACATTGAGGGGCCGTTACGTGAGAGCATCTTAAAGCGGGCTATTCAAGACGGGCTCTTGAGCGTATCATCTGTTGATATCCGCGACTTTTCTCAAGATAAGGATCGCCGTGTTGATGATCGCCCGTATGGTGGTGGCCCTGGTATGGTTATGATGGCAGAGCCAGTAGTCTCTGCCATTCGATCTGTTAAAAGGCCCTCTTCGAAGGTCATCTATCTTTCTCCACAGGGAAAATCTCTTACTCCTGCTTTGGCTCGAGAGCTCTCTTTGCTTGATCATCTTATCTTGCTCTCTGGCCATTATGAAGGAATTGATCAGAGGGCGATAGAGAGCGATGTTGACTTGGAAGTAAGTATTGGTGATTACGTCCTTACCAACGGCTGTTTGGCTGCCCTTGTCATGATAGATGTTATTGCTCGGTTTATCCCTGGCGTCTTAGGCCATGCAGAGGCTGCAGCAAGAGATTCATTTGAAGATGGCCTCTTTGATTGTCCACACTATACGCGTCCATGCGAGTTTGAGGGAAAAGAGGTCCCCGAAGTGTTGCGCTCTGGTGATCATGAAAAAATAGAGGCGTGGAGAAAGGCTCATGCCTTTAAAAAGACCCGTATCCATCGGCCGGATCTCGTAGCGGAAAAAACGCTGTTGAAAGAGCCGGTTTCACAACATCCTGTACAGCAGATTGTAGAGTCCTCATACCGTTTTTCTCAAAGTTGTCGATTTTACGAAAAGCTCTTCGATGTTGCTCCCTCTATAGATGGGGATAGGGCCGATTTCCATCTTCCTGGATTGATTTTTTCCCTTTTTCGTGTCTATGAGCCAGTGTTTCCCTCATCAATGTTTCTCTTTTCCTGTTCTCAAAATAAGACTATGTATATAGTGCGCCGATTTGGAAAAAAGGATGATCCAGTCCTTGAGGGGCGGTGCACTGTTCTTGACCCAGATGGGCGGATCATCAAGCTTGTAGAAACAGATGATCGAACTCTCTCCGCCTGTCAAGATTCCCGAACATAGAATTACAGAATTTATTGACGATACGGTTTCTTGTTGTTTGTTCTTTGGGTCATATACAGGGCTTCTTGTTAATGAGGTGGCCCGCGCTGTTCTTGAAACATTCGGGTTGCGTCTTTCTAAGGAGCAACTTGGATTTTATGTGCTCGACTCATACATGTGGCATACTATTGAGCGGATATCTGACAAGAAGGAGCATTCCCAAAAAGACCGAGAAAAGAGTATCGTAGAAACTGTTGCTCGTACACTTCAGCCGAACCTCTTCTCGTACCTCTGTTTTTCTTTTGATTTCGAGCATCTCAAAATTCTCTCGTACTGGGCTCTTTCTGCATACAAATCAAGACGCAGGGAGGCCCCATTACTACAGGGGAGAAAGGAGGATGTTTTTGAAGCTATATGTTTATACAAAAATGTATTTTCTCATGTTGAACGAGTTGTCAAACATCTCCTTCGCAGGAAAGATCAAGGAGGAAAAATAATATATAAAATTATCAAGGTTCTTGAGGCTAAAGGGTTTTGTATTGATGATCAAATCGAATGTATCATTTTGTTTTTTTATCTCGAAGAAAAGGCATCTTTGTTTGTTAAACATGGGGGCTTAACGGGAGAGACAGAAAAAGATGTTTTTTTGCTTGGGAGGTATTTGGACCAATGGCTGGCGCACGATTTTGTGTGGGTATTTCATCCAGAGCAGGGGAGGCAGATGGCGAGACAAATACTAGAAAGACACCAAAAGGAGAAACCCTCTCTTGAGGCGTTCTTGTTCCATGACGATTTATGCAATTGGATACAAAGGGCTAAGTGGGTCGGCGGAGCTCTTACAGGGAAAGCCTAGATGGCCATATCTTTACTTTTTATTAACAAATATCTATAATGATTACGCTTCTAATATGATCGTTATATAAGGTTTGAGCACTATGGATACTCTTCCCCCTCAAGTAGAGAAAAACACCCCTTCTTCTGTTTCCAGCCCATATTTGGAACAAGAGTGTTGTTCTTTGGAAGGCTGTATGTGTCGAGATCCATCCGGTTATATAAAAAATGAAGATCTCATTCTACAGGAGTTTGCAGAGCAGTCCGATGCATTACGTGGGCGCATTAATAGCCACGATTCTTCTAATGAAACACGAGAGATTGTGAAAAGTGTTCAACAGGCTGCTGCCAACTTGCTTGGAGTTATGTCGAGCATAGATGAAAAGACTGTTCTTAGTGCTGGTGAGAAGGCAAAACAGCTCTGGGATGCCCTTTATGGTTTGATTTCCCAAGGCTCAGAAACAGTTAACCAAGACATGAAGCAAGAGGTCGTCGAGTTAGGCGAAGACCTTTTCGGAATTCATAAAGCAGCAGTAGAGCGAGCTATCTCCCGATCTCTTGAAAAAGCAAGCAAGAATTAAGAACTCTTCCTTGTTTTTTTTTGGAGTACTCTATAGCTTGTAGTTTTAACGGCGATAACTTAAAGGGGGGCAGATGGAGCTCACAAACGAGAATTTGATTCAAGCACTCGATAAATTAGGACTTAAAGTTGAGGTTCAAGAGAAAACCGACCAGTTGCATGGTACTTTTTCAAATAATGGGCATGACTACCCGATATTTGTCCGTCAGCTTGAAGGCGGCAATCTTTTACAAATGCTTACCTTTATTCCATGCACAATTGAAGAGGAGACAGCAGCTGACCTCAATCGATTGCTCCACATGATCAACAAAGAGCTGGATATGCCCGGCTTTTGTTGTGACGAAGAATCAAAAACAGTCTTTTACCGTGTCGTTATTCCTTGCACAAACAAAAAGATTGATGAATCTCTCTTTCAGGCCTATTTTCAGGCAACTAAGCACGTTTGCAATATGTTTGGGACCATCGTTCACGCTATTGCTGTAAATGCAATGACATTAGAAGAGATGATGAATAAGGCAAAAGAAGAGCACGCAAAAAAAGCTGAAAGTACTTCCAAATAGGTTTTTGTGGAACTTGAAGCTGTCTTTTTTGACCTGGAAACAACCGGCCGAGATACGGCTCATGGCCGTATTGTTGAGATAGCGGCCTACAACGCAACCCAAAAAACGTCCTTTGAAAGGCTTGTAAATCCGGGTATTCCAATTCCTAAAGAGTCTTCTGCTATTAACGGAATTACTGATGAGATGGTTCGAGAAGCTCCCTCTTTTGAAGTGGTCGCTAAAGAATTTATGGATTTTTGCGACAGGCCTGTTATGCTTGTCGCCCATAATGGTGAGCTTTTTGACCTTCCCTTCTTACAAGCGGAATTTCGTCGAAATTCTCTATCTCTTCCAAAGGATTGGATTTTTGTCGACTCACTAAAGTGGGCCCGTAAGTATCGGAAGGATTTACCACGGCACGCTTTACAATATTTGAGAAAGTTTTTTGGCTTTCCCGAAAATCAGGCGCACCGAGCATTAGATGATGTGATGACACTCTACCGCATCTTTTCCCTTCTTACCGACGATCTTACTCCAGAGGAGATTATCGATCGAATTGGGGGTGTTAGACCCTTTATTGAACAAGAGGCTCCTGAAGAGGAGCTCGCCCTCTTTTGAAGATAGCCATAACACCTTGTCCAAATGATACCTTTTCGTTTCATCCGTTGTTTCAAAAGGGAGCAGATATCTCAACTGCCATGATATTGAAACGTTCAATTCCATAGCCCACTCTTCCCAATGCTTTGATGTTACAAAAGCTTTCGACAGCGTCTTTTAGCTTCAAACCTCTCCAAATCCTGTCTATAGTGCTTCTGTCGTTGAAGAAAGTTGCTATGTTGTCGATATGGGTAGCAATTAGGGTCTAAGGCAGCTCAAGAAAAGAAGTGCTCTTGTTCTATCACCAAATTTGTCTCAGACAGCTCTGTGCTCTTTGCAAATTCGCGATCTGATGCTCAGCAGGATTTAGTACTCGATTCCAGGCATACCGCCTGACGCCTGTCCTGTAACATGCGGGTTATTTGTCATGGGGATAACGCTGACCTCGCCCTCGTCTGGCATACGGTAACAGCTGGCTAAAAGAAGTGAGGCAAAGAGGATAACAAGGTATCGAACCATGGGTAATATAACCTAATTTTTATCAGAGGAGTTTTGAGAAAGAGAGTGGACTGCTACGCCATGAACGCTTTCAATGATGACAACCGGTTTTTCATTGACTTCGATGAGCCAGACAGAGGTTTTAGGAGAGAGGTATTTTCTTTCGAGCAATTGTATGGCGCCTTCTGTATTGAAACTATTGAACTTGTTGCCCGTTGCTCGTTTTAAAAGCCAGCCACCGGCAAGAACAGCTCCGGAAAGAAAGACAACAAGAACAACGGTTTTAAAAAAGAGCTTTTGTACATCGACAGGCTCTCTTTGCTCTTTTGGCTCGTCTTCAAGCCAAAAGTCCCTATCGAGCTTTTCCTGTTCTGGTTCGTCTTGAGGGCGTTCGGTTGACTCTTGCGCTCCTAGAAATACAGAAAGTAGAAGAAATGTAAGGAGAAGAAATTTTTGTCTCATATGCGTATCCAAAAAAATGTAACAAACGCTACATACAACATTTCCCAAATAACACTCTCCTTATGTAAGGCGAGAAGCAAAAATCTGCTCATTCTCCTTGAAGGAGGTCTTGCGGGAACTATCATATATTGTAGAATAGATGGCATGATTTTTGAAACCCGAGGTTATTTTACGTGTCAAAAATATTGATTTGCTTAGATCTTGACGGGACGGTTGTTATGGATCGTCAACCGATCAGTGAGAAGATGTACGAGTTTTTAGAAGGGGTGCACAGCAAGGGCTGTACGCTCCTTTTTGCAACGGGAAGGACAATGAGCTGGAGTTTAGAAACCCTTTCCGTGCTCTCCTTTCCCTTTTTCCTTGCTCCGTACAATGGAGCGTGTACGATAAGCTGCCCGGATCAAAAAATGATGCGATCGGCCTTTCTTTCCCCTGAAGAAGTTAAACCTCTTGCTCCATATATCGAGCGCTATGGAGCGGTCATTTATGAAGGAGGGGCTGAGGAGAGAACCTTTTATACACCAGGCCTGTTTTCTCGAGAGATGCTTGCCCATCTACACTTTCGCAAAAAGCAACAAGCCTTACCGTGGCATGAGATAGATTCCCTCTGTGATCTTCCCTCCTCTTCAATAGCAAGTGTTCGTCTTTTTCTTTTTGGAAATGGTGAAGCTGAGTCAATCAGCTCTGCTATAGAAGAAGGGGCCTCTTTTTGTGCACCCTTGATGAAAGACGTCTTTCGAGAGGAAGTGCATATCATACAGGTAACTGCTGCCGGTGCTTCAAAAGGGCAAGCGTTACAGGCGCTTCGACGAGAGCATCCTTCTCTGATCACTATTGCTGCGGGAGATGATATGAATGATCTCGATATGTTGCGCTCTGCTGATTTCGGTATTGCTATGCCCTATGCGCCGCTGCGTCTTAGAGAGATGGCTCACTCTATTGCTCCGAGTTTTGGTGAGGATCCTCTCATTGAACCGTTACAGAGGGCAATAAAAAGAATACAGGAGGGATACGAGCGAAGATGAGCAAATGGATACTGGTAACAGGCGGGGCAAAATCACCAGGAAGCGATATTGCTGTAGAGCTTGCAAAAAATGGCTTTTCGGTTGCTATACACTATCTTTCTTTGGATCAGGCAGCAGGAAGTGTCGCCTCTGATTGTGAGGAATTTGGTGTGCAGACTAAGACGGTTATTGGTGATCTTTCTACTGTTAATGGTGCGAGAGAGCTGGCAGAAAGGGTTCGAGAAGATATTGGCAATATATATGGTGTTGTTAATTGTGTTGATCAATCTGTTGTTGGGACTATTTCAGAGACCTCTCTTGAACAAGCAGAGCACCTCTTTGAGACAAACTTTTTTGCCCCCCTGGCATTGATTCAAGAGTTACTGGAGGGCTTGAAAGGGCAAAGGGGGGCTGTTGTAAACCTTGGAGCATCGGAGTGGTTTCCGATCGGAGGAGCAAGGCCGTATTACGACGCCTCCAAGCATGCCCTTATCCAGATCACACGCTCTCTTGCTGTAGAGCTTGCGCCCTTTGGTGTTCGTGTCAATATGCTCTCTCTCTCAGATCTCTCCTCTTTTGATACAGAGCCGGTTGTTGTCTGTCCTGCAGCAGGTGAGACTATTGCTCGAACAACAGCCTTTCTTATGAGTGAGCAGGCCGCTAATATTTCTGGGCAACAGATTAAAATAATGAGAGGCGTTGTGTGACGATTCGAGAAGATCTGTATCGAAAATACATTGACTGGGCCCTTTGTGCTGTTTCTGAATATAGAAGTCCACAAACCGGATACGTCCATGTTCATCCGGATTTATATAAAGGAAAGGCCGTTCAGGCAGTACCAACATACGAGAACTTTTTGTTTGTTCTCTTGCTTTTTCGGAAAAAGAGTGTCGAGTATGCAAAAGAGGCGAGGACTCTCTTAAAACGTCTTCTCGAGTTCCAAGAAGTAGATGAAGGAAATTTTCCCTTTTTTCTGACGGAATTCCCGTCGTGTCGAGATAAACACCTTCCCTTTCGTCTTCTGCCCGTTTTTTCTTCAATGCTTAACGAATGTGCTCCTCTTGTTGGTAAAGAGCTCTTCTCTGCTCTTCAAGAGGCGCATGTGAGGCTTCTTGCTTGTGCAGAAAAGATTTCTCACTCTACTAGGCTTCCTGCTTGGGCAGCGTTTGTTTTGCAAGAGGATGTTCAGAGCTGGAATACGTTTATAGATTCACGAGAGTGGATGAACCCTTCAATATTGGGAAATGTCCTTCTTTCTCTTCACTCTTCAACTCGCTTCAATTCCTATTTGGAAAAAGCGGAATCGCTTTGGGAAGGGAGATATCTAGGCCCTGCTTGGGGTGCATTTCAGTTTGGTGGTTTTCCGGAGGTTACGGTTTTCGATTGTCTTATGAGCCTGTACACGTGCTCTCCCTTTGAAAGAAGAGAGTGGTCGTACCTAACGGCTTTAGAGTGCGCTCGTATTAATCCCTCTTTTTTGCCCAAACGCGGGCCGAAGAAAGAGTGGTATAGGGGAGATATGTGGCAGATAGAGCGGTTTGGGAGATCGACCATATCGTGCGCTCTTTTTACTCCCCCTGTCCATCAAAGAGCGGGATTTTGCCCGATTCGTATTGTCATGCCTACAGGGACGATTTCTTTCTGTTTGCCCAAGGGTGAAGTGGTCGGGCTTTCTTCTGAGGGGTCAGAGAGGATGATTGTAAAGGTGCGGCTGGGAGCTCCCCTTATTTGTGCGTATGTGGAACGCGCAGAGATGGGCGATTTTGTCCGTACCTCCGAAGGATCTCTTTTTGACCCTTTTAAGGGGATACGAATTGGGGATCTCACGCTTGGTTTGTGTGAAACGCCAATGGAAGCTATCGGTTCGATTGCCATAGGAGATAGGCCTGAGCAGCGATGTAAAAATGACCGAGGTTATGATTGGAAGATTGTCATTGAACCTCTTCGTGGAGAGGTGCCGGAGATAGTCTCTTTTTGGGTAGCGTCATGATGAGAGCTCTTTTGTTCCTTCTTTTTCTAACATCGTGTCACCACCATGGAGGTACGTCTCGAGAACATGAAGTAGACCGTTTCCCGCAGTCATCTCATGAGAGGAATAGGGCGCAACTTGGGTTTGAAGGGGAATATACACTTGTTGTGTTAGTCGATGCTCGACATCTTGACTATACTTCTCCTTCTGGCTATCTGAAAACACTTTCTGAAGCTCTTTCTCCTCACACAGGACACGCCTGGATTCTTCTTATTGGAAAAAAGGATGGGCAGCCGTGGGTGTTTGAAGGAGGTCATACTGGAGAATTTGGCCGTTTGGCGCCTCGCTATTTTGATGAACTTCTTCGGCTCTCTCGTTGTAAAGACCCCAATCCCGCACAATACCTCTTTTCGCCCCTTCCCGATGGTCAGCTTGAGATAGGTTCCGGTGGCCATCTGCCAACTTTTGCTGCTGCTTTTTCGATTACAGAGCAAGGATTTGCCCGAATTATGAGACTTTTTGAGCCCGATGGATACGATTTTTCAGAGTGGGGATTGCGAGGGCCTCATTGTGTTCACTTTGTCCTTACCTGCCTTGCCTCTATTGGTGTGGATCTTTCCTGTACGCGCCAAATAGAGCTTCCCTCTTCATTTGTCTACAACGGGGAACAGATATCTCTCTGGACAGACTCTGCGTATTCGGTGTTGACAACAGAGACCCCTGAGTTTTTAGAAGAGCAGCTCCTTGGAAAGGTGTCTCAAGGAGAGGCTCGCATAGCTACAAAGTGGTATCTCTCAAGGAAAGAATAATCACTATTTTTTAAGGCACCGTGCTCGAAGGTAGTTGCCTTCATCTGTGTTGATCAAAATATGCTTTCTCCCGAGCCACGCGCAAGATCTCCCTTGAAGTACGCTCTGCCCAACGCTCCATGTATAGATATGAGAGACGGTTAGCTCTATTGGCATATAAAAATCATCCGTAACACGGACGTAATGGGTTTCGGTACTTTGTTGAAGATCCCATCTAGATCCATCTGAGAGTCGGATATATCCTCTGTTGGGGTCGATATGCTCTATGAAAACGGAGTGTTCTTCATGGGGTGGGCGAGAGATGCTCGCTTCGACTGATTCATCATTGTTTTGGTTGGTAAGGCTGTATGCGTATGGGGAAAACCACCAGAGATTTGGTGAGATGACAACGGGGTCTTCTTTACTCCAGCTTGAGGCTGTGTTAGCCGTTCTGGGGGAAATATTCCATACAGTTCCATCTTCTGTTGTAAGAAGAGCGCCGTTATTTTCAATCGTTTTGATGTAATAACGGTAGAAAGGATGTGTAAAAAGGCCTTTTTTTACGAGTGTCCCTTTTGTCGATCTCTTTGATTTGCAACTGTGAAGAGGCGTTGTTGATGAGCTGTTTGCATAGGCTGAAGTGGTAGTTAGGATGGCAAACAGTGCTATAACTATGCGGTTCATTATTTTCTCCTTTTGCAAACAATTGAGATAGGCCCAGTATGACGTAGGCGAATTTAAGAGGGAATCGAATTTTACCTCCTGATTCAAACTCTCTATTTTGCTATGATGTGCCTTTTTGGATAAGGAGCAGAGCCGTGTTGACAGTTGATTTGAAAGGAAAAAAGGTTTTTATCGCGGGAATTGGCGATGATAAAGGGTTTGGATGGGCGATAGCAAAGGCAATGTACCAAGCCGGGGCGACCATTTTGGTCGGAACGTGGACGCCAATGCTCAATATTTTTACCACGGCATTTACCTCAGGCAAGTTCGATGAATCTCGGCGCTGTGACGATGGTTCTATGCTTGAATTTGCCGGTATTTACCCAATAGATGCCGCTTTTGACGACCCTGAAGATGTCCCTTCCGATATCAAGGAAAACAAGCGCTATAAAAGCGTAGAAGGATACACTGTTTCAGAAGTGGCACAGCGCGTTTGTGATGAGCATGGCTCTATTGATATTCTCGTTCACTCTCTTGCCAACAGCCCAGAAATTAAAAAACCTCTCTTGGAGACCTCTAGACAGGGCTATCTTTCGGCGCTCAGTTCCTCTTCGTATTCCTTTATTAGCCTCCTTTCCCATTTTGTTCCTCATATGGATAAGGGTGGCGTTGCACTTAATTTGAGCTATCTCGCCTCAGAGCGCGTTATTCCCGGTTATGGCGGAGGAATGAGCTCTGCAAAAGCGGCACTAGAGAGCGATACTCGGACGCTTTCGTATGAAGTTGGGGTAAAATATGGCATTCGAGTCAACTCAATCTCTGCTGGTGCTTATGGTAGCCGGGCAGCTAAGGCCATCGGTTTTATCGATCAGATGATCGAGTACTCAACCGCTAACGCTCCGTTACAAAGGGCCGTCGAAGCAGAGGAAGTTGGCTCTGTTGCCGCTTTTTTGGTGTCAGATCTTGCCTCTGGAATAACAGGAGAGCTGATTCATGTCGATTGTGGCCTTCATGCCATGGGGCTTGCTTCAGATAGTCCCTGTTTGCAATCGTAACAGTAAATAAAATGGTTTGTTGAGATATCTATTGCAATATAATCCTTAATAATGACAAGTAAGGCTATTACATCTAATAGAGGATAGTATGCCAAATAGTAGTAGTAGTTTGTTGGAGGAATCTAGTTCTCGTCTTCGGTGGACGAGGGCGGCAGCCCTTCCCTCTGATCGGGAAATTTCTAGTAGTGGGGATGACTTTTCTCCAAGGGTTAGTAGGACGACAAAGGCCCAGCAAAAGGCGTGGTGGCATTTACAGCTATCTTCTCGGGTAGATTTTTTTCTTAAGCAAAACGCGTTATTTCAAAAGCTTGGAGGTGCAGTCGCTGGAGCAGGAACCTCCCTTACCTCTTTAGTTTCCGGCGTAAATACCTGGATACATGAATATTGTGGCCATTGTCTTTTGGGAGCCCACCTTACCCATTCATATCAAGATGGAGAGGGGCCTCGGTATGTCGTCTTTGCTTGGGAGGCCATGCAAGAAGGAGGAGTCAGCGGGTGGATAGATTGGCTTCTTCATAATGATGGTAAGACCGGCTACGCTTCTGTGGGAAGGGGGGCCCCGAACGCACTGGGCACCTATTTGGGGCCTGAGCTAAGAAGTGCGTGGGGTTCTGTATCTGGTTCTGTTCCCCTTTTTTTTATAAGCGCCTCTTCTGTGGTTGGGGGAATGGCTGTACGAGAGAAAGTCCCTTTGCTTGGAGGAGGACTCGTTGGTCTTGGAATGATAGAACATGCCGCAAGTTCTGCCTATCCGTGGAGAGCAGCGGTGATGGCGAGTGAGCAGCTTCTTGTTAAAGCTCGGACAGGCCATGATTTTGCCAATTTTGCCGTACAGATGGCGAAGGTAACATCGTTTTCTCCAAAAGCAATTGCAATAGCTACTGCATGTTCGTGGACCTTGTCAATTCCTCTTTTGGCCTTAGGAATCTATCTTTTGCAGAAGTCTAGGGATAAAAATCTTGTCTCTAATCGAATACTCTTACAACACTGGCTTGCTCAATCGATACAGGAATCGGCAGCAGGAGATCGGTCAAAGGAAGAGCTTTTTGCTCAGCTGTGTGAAAACTATACGAAAAGGGATGTTCCTCTTCACAGAGATGTTGCCTTTTTTGAGTACCTTTTAAAAAATATTCCTAACGAAGAGCTGCAACAGGTACAGAAAGAGCTCACACCTCTCTGGGCACAACCAAAGCCGAAAAGCACCATTGAGATCGCTATGAATGCGGTTGCGATTGGCTCTACTGTTGTTTCCGCTGTCATGTCAGTTGCTTCCGAAGTGTTTAAAGTATTAGAGGCGACGGTTGTTCCCTCTTTAGCGCCTGCCGCCTCTATATGTGGCCATCTTTCGCCATTTTTGCGCTCTGTTATTCTTCTGTCTGAGGGGTATGAGGTATATAAGGACATGAAGACCCCTCTTGAGGAGATGCCAAAACTTGCCAAGGTATTAAGCGTTTCTAAGCTTGTCGTTGCCGTTGTTGGTTCTACCTTCCTTATTGTGGGGGCGTTTATTCCCGGAATCAATGTGTTTGTCTTTCTTGGGATTGTGTTGGGAACTGGGGGAACAATTGCTTTTGCTATAGCAAAGCAGCTGGTTATTAGAAGACAGGCTAAGCTCTATCAATCTATAGACCCATTGCGGTGCAACATAATGATTAACCTTTCGAAAAATCCTGAAAAAAGAGAACTGTTGGCCGGGGTGATAGAGAGATGGGTCAAAGATGTTCGCTCAGCTGCAAACAGCGGCCTTTTGAAAAAGGGAGATTTTTTGAGAGACAGATTGCGCGAAGTCTCTGGATTAGAAGATCTCGATCCCGCAGAACCAGAAATATAACATCCTTCGGCCAACCCTTTTGATTCTATCTTTTTGGTTGTTAGTTCGTTAGCAACATTCTGTTCTTTAGTTAGTTGTCTTTTTAGTTCCAATCGTGTAAAATTAATACTTAAAAAGCTTGTTTTGCTGTTGTTTTTATAATAAAAACGAAAGGATAGTTCTGCAGTATGAGTTCAGATCCTACCGTTATGGAAAAGCAGGCGCGATCTCCCGCGTGTTGTGAGAAAAAAGAGGCTACCCGTTTTGCTGTTTCTGTTGAAAGCACGCTGAAGCGGCTCATCGATGAGACGGGATTTTCGACGTCAGATCAATGCGATATTCATACACTTCGTCAAAGGTGGGAGAGCCTCGGACCAGATTTTTGTTTTCAGGTGTCCTCTTTAGATAAAGAACCTCTTTCGTTACGGGATCCCTATCATAAGGCTGTTTTTTTCCAAATGCTAAAAAAGGCGGAGTATTCGGGTCAAAAAGAGGTTTTTGTGCATGAAAAGGAGATTTGCGAAAATCCCATTAGACGCCTTTCTAAGCTTATCAAAACTTATTGGCATGGTCTGACTCGAAGAATTGACAGAGACCACCTTGAGCAGATCTTATCGGATACAAAGGCCTCTTCAGAGTCTGTTCAATATCTGTACGTTCCGTATAGAGACGAGGAAGGTTACGCATATTTTTCGAAGATGGAGAGCACATGTAGGGGTCGATTAAAGGTAGAGAGACTTCCAGAAGAGGTAACTGCAGAGTACGTTAAAAGTATAGAGGACAGGCACGGTCTTCTCTCTTTAGCCGTAGAGAAGGATGCGTCTGGTGAATATAGAGGCGTTCCTTTTGTTGTTCCTGGTGGTCGTTTCAATGAAATGTATGGGTGGGACAGCTATTTCATCCTTAAAGGGCTGCTCGTAGATGGAGAAATTGAGATTGCTAAGGCAATAGTGGATAATTTCGTCTACCAGATAGAGCACTATGGAAAGATTCTCAATGCCAACAGGACATACTATCTAACCCGTTCTCAGCCTCCCTTTTTGACCTCTATGATCCGGGAGGTGTATGCACATCTTGAAAAGAGTCCCACGACAAAAAAATGGCTACGCAAGGCTCTCAAGGCGGCAATAAAAGAGTATTATGAGGTATGGATGGGACCTGAAAGGCGTATGGAGACAGGATTAAGTCGCTATTTTGGTTGTAGCATAGGGCCATCTCCAGAGGTTGAGCCAGGACATTTTGACCACGTCTACGCGGCATTTGCAGAAAAAGAGGGTATAGAGCCGAAGCTCTTTGAAAAGAGGTATCTTGAAGGTTCGTTAGCTGTTCCAGAGCTCGATGAATTTTTCAATCTCCATGATCCAGCACTTCGAGAATCTGGCCACGATACCACCTTTCGCTGGAGCGATCGCTGTGCAGACTTTACTCCAGTTGATCTCAATTGCCTTCTCTACCAAATCGAGATTGACATTGCCCGTATATTGGAAGAGGAGTTTGGGGGAAGTTTGGAGGATGAAAAAGCTGCAAAATGGAGGCAGGCCGCGGAGAAGAGAAAGGAGAGGATCAACACCTATCTGTGGAATGAGGAGAAGGGCCTCTTCTTCGATTACGATCTCTCTTTTGGCCGACAAGAGGAATATGAGAGTGCCACAGCGCTCTTTGCCCTTTGGGCAGGTCACGATGATGATCTGCAAACAAGGCTGATCTCTCCGGAGAAAGCGGCGCGATTGGTAGAAAACGCCCTTTCTGTGTTGGAGATGGCAGGCGGTGTTGCGGCCACAAGTGAGCGCTCTCGCGGTCCCGACCGATTGACTCGGCAGTGGGAGTTTCCTAATGGATGGGCTCCCCATCAGATGATCATTTGGAAGGGTTGCCTGCAACATGGATTTACAGATGTTGCCTGTCGACTGATCTACCGTTGGCTCTATACGATTGCTAAGGGAGCGCGAGATCACAATGGAATTGTTCCTGAAAAGGTTGATGTAGTCAGTCGATCCCATGAGGTTTTTGCATGTGAGTACGGCAATGTCGGTACTGATTTCGAATATCTCACAGAAGAGGGATTTGGCTGGGTAAATGCCTCATTTCAGCTTGGCCTTGAAATCCTTAACGAAAAAGCTCCTCATCTTGTGGAGGCGTTAGAGGGATTTGTTCCTCCCGAAGACATTTTCTAAGAGAACCACCCTCTTCTGCTTTTGGGCTTTATTGGCGTTCGCCCATTTCGATTGAGATAAGTCACTCCAGGCTGTTCGCCTCTTCCAACGGTTCCGCTTCGTGCGTTCGGGTTTGTTGGATATGCGGTTCTTCTTGGTGGTACACTTGTTGGTCTTGGTGTTACATAGGCAGGGGGTCTGTAAAGGCTGCTGAAGGGGGGTGTCGGAACGGGAAGGATGGTGGTAACAGGAGGAGGGGAAGGGGCGTAGACGACAGTAGGAGAGGTAAAGCTATTTGTTGCACACCTGTGGACTCTAGGGAGAATAGTGCTCCATAAAGCAAGGGAAACCAGTCCAAATCCCACAGTTGCAAAGAGTGCCATGGGGTTGCCAGAAAGGGTAAAGGCGGTAGCTGAAAGGATGGTCAGAGCAAGTGAGCTAACCGCAACTGTTATTCGTGAAGCTTGTGCTACCATGTGAAGGATCGGGCGATCAGATCGGGCGGTAGAAAAAGTATTCTGGGGAAAAGCAACGCGACACATCGTACAATCTCTCCTTAGCGCTGTTTTGTTGCGGCCATGTAGTTGTTTTCATTGACGTTAATGAGGATAGACTCTCTTCCAAACCACGAAGAGTTTTCTCCTATAAGAATCGCTTGACCGACCTTCCATGTATATAACTTCGAGCTTACGTCTACTTGCCATTGAGAGTTATCTTCAAGCTGAATGTATCCATGATAGGGATCAATGTAGGTTGTAAAGAGGGAGTATTTTACCAGCGGGCTTTGGGAGAGATCTGCCTCAACCGATTGACCGTTGATTTGGTTGATAAGGCAGTAATCATACGATGAAAACCAGCTGTGGTTTGGTGTGATGACAATCGGTGTCTCCTGAACCCATCGAGAAGCTCGTCGAGCAGTTTTTGGAGAGATAAGCCAAACCGTCTCATCGTGGGTAGAGAGCGTGTTTCCCCCGCTTCCAATAGAGGAGATATAATAAACCGGGCGATAATGCTCTTCTCGAGAATGATAATACTCAGGAGATGGGGTAAGGAAGCCTGGTCCAATGGCGCCCCGATATCTTTCTTGGGGGGCTTCTATACCATATGTCGAGACGGTAGTTGCAAGGGCAAGCAGACCGGCCACTAATGTGTGCTTCATTGGTTTCTCCTGTGCGATTTTTGTAACAATTAGTATGCGCTAAAAGTGATTAAGGAGAAATAAAGAAGATCGCTTAAGGTTTCTCACTGCGGCTGGGAAGACGCCGGTTGGCTGGCCCAGAAGGGCGGGTATGCACGGTGAGGCGAGGAGCCTTATTTGGGATGGTTTTAAGAACGAGAAAAGAGCCTTTTCGGGAAAGCGCTTTTCTAAGACTGCGAGCTGTTTCTTCAGGAAGCACCTTAATAGCAGCGTCTGCTTCTTGTTTGGAGAGCTCTTTGGATGTTGGTTCGTCAGGGATTTGTTTAATAAGAGCTTGAGATTGTGTCCGAGAAAGACGTATCGGTGAGGCATCTGGCAGAGCGATATCTTGAGCTAGTTCCCGAAGGTTTTCTACAGAGGTTAAAGTGGATATTCCTTCCGCGACCATTCGTGGTTCGTCTGGGGGCTCCCCTGAAGTCTCTTCGGAACTGTCGTTGGGAGGAAGAGGTGCCGGAGGACTTTGTGGATCAACATGTTGAGCTAGAGGGCTCCCCGCAACAGAAAATGGCTCAGACCTATCGTCTGCAACTCCCTCTTCAGGCGTGTTGGAGGTCTCGTCGAGATCTATTGGCTTTTGACCAAAAAGGGCGCGCGCGATGGATTTGATAGCAGGAACTTTCGGATGGCAGGTGATGAGTGCGACTACGCCGAGGAGGGCGCATCCTACAGCTGCGCCGAGGGCTACAGGATATGCTGTAGCATAAAAAAGACCACCCAAAAGGACAGAAAGGGCTACGAAAGAGACAGCTGCACTTATTCGGGTTGCACGTTCTAAAGGCTGAGGGCCTTGAAACTCAAACCGGGATGTTGGCGGGGTGTTGGATGTGGCGGCAGCTTCCATGAGGAATCCCTTTTTTGTGGTTAGATGTAACCGTATCGAAAAGATGAATAATGGGCAATATTTGAAAAAGATGGTTATTAATAACCCGACTCATTTATTTGCGAATTTAGAGCAATTGTTAGTGAGAAATTGAGATGGAATACCATGTAAGCTTTGTTCGTGTCAGTACGGCTCTCTTTTCACTGTTTGTCATTGTTCTTCTTGGGTCGTGGTTTCGGAAACAGAAAATTGTCCAAAAAGAATCAGATGCGACACTTCATTGGTTGCTCATCCACCTCTTTACCCCGTGCCTTATCATAGATTCCTTTTTGGCAAATTCCGGCATTGAGGGGATAGGAACGCTTTTTACTGCCCCGCTGCTCGGGTTTTCTACCATTCTTATTGGCATTTTGGTGAGCACGGTGAGTGCGCGTCTCCTTGGAATACCTCGAGGTGATCAACACAAGGCGTTTGTAGTCTGCACCTCTTTCTATAATTATGGATATTTGCCGGTTCCTCTTGTGATGATCTTTTTCGATGCACATGTTCTCCAGATGCTCTTTTTGTTTAATGTGGGGTTAGATATTGCGCTTTGGTCTATTGGCTTTGTCACACTTACGGGAAAAGGATCTTTTCCGCACTGTATAAAACGTGCCTTTAATACCCCTTTTCTGGCGATTCTCTTCTCTTTAGCCATTTTAGCTATCTACGGAGGAAATCCCTTTCCGTTGACTGTAACGAGAATCGTTCACATGACAGGGCAGGCGGCTATCCCCATTGCTCTTTTGATTCTCGGAACTATGGCCTTTGACTATTTTCCCGTTTTACGTTCTCCAGATCAGATAAGGGAGGTCTTTTTAGCTGTGGTTCTCCGATTGCTGCTGATTCCTCTGTGCTTTGTCTTTCTTATTGTTGTGCTTCCTCTGCCCGAAAGTGTTCAGATTGTTTTGTCAGTGCAAGCCGGTATGCCGTCGGCTGTATTGCCGCTTGTTATTATCTCACGTTATGGGGGGGACATTTCTTTAGCGCTTCGAATTATCGTGGCAACTTCTCTTGGCTCTCTCGTTACCTTGCCCATTTGGCTCTCTCTTCTCTTTTCTTGGGTTTTTAAGTAGGAATATAGGCGTTTGAAGGGGAGAGCAGAGTGATCGTGTTTGTAGAAAAACCTCTCTCCACGAGGGTGATTTTTTTTGGCACGCTCTATACAAAGAGCTGAGGAGGTAGTCGGTAAAAATTCCCCCTTGTTTGAGAGAACAAAAGGCGAACTCTCCAGGTGAAGCTGCAGAGCCAATAATAGATCCTGTTGCTTCGAGGAACAGCTTTTTAAGTCCAGGCAAGCTTTCTTCTCTCCTGGCCCCTTTCCATCTTTTAGATATAAATCTTTCGTCGGTAATGTTACAGCAGTCGGAAAGCAAAATAGAGAGCCGTGCTCTCTTGTTTTCGAGTTTCTCGGCAAGCCAGTTGGAGTTAATCGGCTTGCTTCTGTCGGGAAGGACGAGATATGGCCATTGGTCTGATAGAAGAGGAGGCCTAAACCCGTGTCCTGCAAAATAGACAAAGATGATATTTTTCGATGATTGTGGCAGAGAGTCAATCCATCCCGTTATTTTAGAAAACGTCGCATTTTCCCCTTGAAGAACTGTTAATTTGAGGCCGAGTTTTGTTTGCTTTGAAACAGTAGTAAGAAGCTTTCTAACTTTATTAATATCAATATGGACCTCTTCACGAAGTCCAGAGTCGGGAGTGTCGTCGCTGAGTAAAAGTGCGTGGATTGTGAGATCCGCTCCCTCACAGATGGATATATAAAAAACAGAAATCAGAATAATTATATATTTCATGCGTACCGCTATTATTAGTATTAATTTGTCGTGTATCAGATTGTTTAATTATAAAGAAGGGAAAATGAAATATATTATTTTTGGATTCGAAAGGTGGGGTGTTGATAGGGGTGACAAAAAAGCTGGGTCTCTTTCAAGACCTGTTCCCATGAAGGTTTTTTTTTGGGTGCTGCATTTTTGATGGCCGCGAGAAAAGCGAGGGTGAAAAGGCTGCCGTGTGCTCCCGCATAAGAGGCGCATCCCGGTTCTGCTCCGGTGGCCACAATGGTTCCCTCTGTTTTGGTCAAAAGCGAAGTAAGTCCTGGGCCTTTTAGTGAAAAGGGTGTGAAGGAGTGCTTTTGTTGAAGCCCAATCTTGCTGCTACCTTTTGAAACCGAATAGGGCACGATCTGGGTTTTGAGTGAGTTTTGCAAGAGTGGATAGCTGTTGTTACAGCAATCGAAAAGAAGGAGGGTTAGTCGAGGGGGCTTTTTTTCAAAAGAGGCGAGAATATTTTCGACGGGAAAGCTCTCTTTTGTGGAGGAAAAGTAGAGTGATGGCCAAAGGGGGGACTGGCTCTGATGTCCATGGCCCGAATAATAGAAAAAAACTATTTCGTGATGGTCTAAAGAGCAGAGATATGATCGAAGCGCATGTGCGCACAATTTTGTTCCGTCAAGGGTTTGAGAAGAGACCTTTATTCCCGTTGAGCGTTCGATCTCCTTAAGAAATATTGAGATGTGGCGTACATCTTTTTGTACAGGGCTGTTTAAGTCTGAACAGGTGTCGTACACTAAAATGGCGTGGATAGATCCCTTCTCTTTTGGAAATATGGTTGTCGGAAGAAGAAGGAGGGCTATGAGGAGAAGAGGCATCACTCAAAGATTTTTGTGTCTATTTTATAAAATGGGCGTTGTCGTTCTGAGCTGCCACTTCGTATTGCTGGAAGGGCTCTTTCTATTACGCTATGCCATGATGTATCGCTGTATTGTCCTTCTTCGAAAAGGGAGCGAATAAAGCTCATGGAAAAAAGGCTTCCAATGGTTTTCCCCCCAATAAGCGCTAATGCTGGTTGGCCTGGAGACGCAGCAGAGATGGCGACTGAGCCTCGAGTGTGAAGAAAAAGGGTGGCAAGGCCTGGGAGGGGAATACCGTCTGGGATAAGAAACTGAGACGTTATCTCTGTCGGTGATTTTGCATGAAGAGGATCGTTACAGCAGTCAAAAAGAATAAGGGAGAAGCGTGGGTGCCTTTTTTTAACGGAAGAGATGATCTCTTTTCCAGATATGAAGTGGGACTTTTTTCTGACGACCGTTTTACAGGCAAGCGAAGGCCAAGGGATAGATTTTTTTTTGGGGCGAAACCCGTGGCCTGAGTAATAAAATAAGACGATATCTTCTTTTCGAATTGCCCGAATCCAGTTTTTTATCTTATCTGGTGTGTAGTTTTTTTCTACGAGAGTCGATTGAGAAAGCGGAACGTGAAGTGCTTCGGCAATATTTTTTACACTTTCTTGAATGCGTCGATAGTCACGACTTGTTCCTTCTCGGATATCTCTTGATACGATGTCGGCGACAATAAGAACTCGAAGGCGAGGGGAGGCTTCAAGGTATAATGGGCTTAATAAAGAGAGTATGAGGAAAAGAAACTTCATAAATTTGGGACTTCTCTATCGTTAACGGTAGACAGGCCAAATAGTACGAACCAATCTCTTAAAAGTACAAACCCAAGTTTGTAAAAGATCTTATCAACTGCGCCGTAAAACCTTAGTCATTTATGGCCGATCATGTAAGGCGCCACAGGTTTAGATAAAAAACTTTTTGGGGGGTATGGAAAAACAAAAGGACCCCTAAAATAAGAAGCAAAG
>Ga0180437_10003316_pt1 | contig 24120 bp, 40 predicted proteins | sample SS_ome_4_FD_132410 | JGI IMG/M metagenome (GOLD analysis project Ga0180437, IMG submission 132410) | Hypersaline lake sediment archaeal communities from the Salton Sea, California, USA - SS_3_D_1 metaG | ecosystem: Environmental > Aquatic > Non-marine Saline and Alkaline > Hypersaline >... | reverse complement strand
TTGTTGATCGCACCATCCCAGAACACCGAGTACAGCTTCCAGCCCCATACGTCGTTGGGACGGATGCGAAGGTACATGTAGCTCGGTGAGAATGCCTCGATGATGTACCTCTCCCAAAGGTTCATCTCTTTGACGAACCTGGTCCACAAGTCGATCTGGTACGGAATGATGACTGGTGCTGGGAACTTGGATCCGAGGAGATGGCTCTGAGGATCTTGAGTCGGGTTGCACCATCCGAGTCGACGGATGCGACTGCGGTTGTATCTCGTGGGATCGTTCTCGGGATCGAGACGCTGTACCGAGATCCTGGGGAGGGTACGGGTCCTCTCGTCGATCAGACGGCCTGTGGTAGCCTCCGCGAACGCCTTGCGTGGTGTCGCGACGACGAGCTGGACGTTTCGTCCTTCGAGCAGAGGGACGAAGTTGTCCTGCAGCCACGTCAGGACTGCTTGATCGTACAAGAGGAGTTGGTCTGTCACAGCTTGACTTTTGCCTTGCGAGACTTGAGGTGTTGTTTCCTGGCCTTGCGAGCAGCACGCTCGATCTCAGCTCGGTAACGTTTGGCGAACTGCTTGCGTTGTCGAATGTACTTCGCAAGCAGAGGACGCCAGAGAGGTCTTGCAGGAACGTTACCATATCCGAATTCGTGGATCCTCGCTAGGAACCGGAGTTCTAGGCCTGAGGGTTCGTGGATGACATCTTCGACACCCCACCAGACCTTGCCTCCTTCGATGCCCCATGCTATGTGGTCGAAGTAGAAGTGGGTCGCGAGGAGGATCCTTGTATCGAGCCCAGCACGCTTCTTCGCTTCTTTGTACTCCGGCTTCAGTGGTACCCAGTTGTACCTCTGCGTCAGAATGATCTGCTTCGCTTCCTCAGTCATCTCCTCCGCGATCGCTTGGATGTACTTGAACGCCTGGATCTCGACCTCGGTGTTCAAGACTGAGGAGAATCGTCGGAAGCTCATGGGAGCTGCACTGTCACTCGCTGCGCGAACCCGACGAGGTGCAGAGGAATCCCACTGTCACCCAACTGGTCTGCTTCGAAGAGATTCTTGATCTCGTAGTGGATGTTCCTCGCTGTCGAACCAGTGACCGTGCGATCTCCATACGGGAGAATGAACCGATCACCTATCTTCGGTTCCAGATCGATCTCGCGACACAGTTGGTAGCTGATCTCGATCATGCAGTCGCGCTTCTCAGTGATACCCCACTTCTCGAGGATCTTCTCCGTAGGGTTCAGCTTCACGAGGAACGGAACCAACTGCTCGAAGGCCACGTACCTCTCTTTGAGGATGTGAACCTTGAAGTCCAGACTATCCTGAGAACCTACTGGCCAGTCTTCGTCGACAGTCAGGACATGCTGGGTGACGTTCTCGATCTGGTACCTACCGTTGTCTCCTTGTCCAGAAGTTGGACTATCGCACGGCTGGTTCAGGATCTCCAGGATGTCGGTGATCTGAACATTGTTCGCTACGAAGTCCACACTCGCAGAAGTGAACTGCCGAGTCGCTGGGACGGAGGTGACACCATCGTCGGCTTCGACAGGAGTGATCTCTCCTGGTTCACCATAGATGTTGAGTGGAGTCTCATCCCTCTGATGAACCAGCCACCTTCTCGGCTGGTAGTACAGGCGATGCTTCTCCGCCTCGCGTCTCGCGATGTAGAGACTGTCCTTCGGACTGCTGAAGTGAAACGTTGGCATGCTTCTTCAGTTCCACCACATTGTCAGGCTTCTCTTCCTCAGGGTAGACGAGGATCGCCTGAAACCACGGTTCCCAAGCCATGAGCTAGCCTCGTATCGGAGCAATAACCTGTCCTCGTCCCTTGAGGTACTCTTCCAGATCCTCACGAAGCTTGTCGCCTTCGCTACGGAGAGTCTCTCCATCCATGTCCAGAGAGCTCTCTGCTCCTTGGACATTTGTGAACTTGCTCCGGATGTGTCCGAGGATCTGCTTGCACATCGCGAGAGTGTACTCTTTGATCCAGTCGTCGTCCGTAGGAGGTACTTCTGTGAAGCTAGGATCGATGACGTAGATCACAGAGCCGTTGGAAGACTCCGACGGAGGTGGCGAGATGAACAACGTCCCTCCACCGACGGTAGGATTCGTGATCCAGTCCCAGTCATCGTCTGCGCCTGCCGACATCCGTACTTCATTCCACCACACCCTCTCCATGTAGTAGTCTCCCGGATCCAAGTTCGGGAGGTGGGTATGGTACTTGAAGACATCGAACTGGTCGAGCGATATCGGCGTGCGCAGAAGATCTGGTTTGAAGAACTCGATGACTCCGCGACCGATCTCGGGTTCAGTCCAGGTGTAATCCTGCTTGCCAGCTATGATGGAGAACACCTTCAGCTTCTCCACAGGCTTGTACGTACCGTAGATCCCCAAGCACTGGACAGCAGCTTCTTCGATCTGATCGTCTGTGAGCTCGACCTCCACGACAGGAGCGCCGAGCATCCTTCTGACGTACTGCTGGATCGATTCGACTGTTAGTGCCTGCGACACCGACCTTCTCCACTAGAAGGGGAGAGTGGCGGGGAGGAGGCTATCCTCCCCGCCACCCTATGGGATCACGATGGACTACTCCGTGAAGGAGCTGGGAGGACTACGCCGTGATCGAACCGGTGCAGTAGAAACGTCCATCAATGGGCTTCTTGCCGTACCGGCTCGCCATGCCCTTGCGACCGATGAAGTCGTCGAGCATGATGGTGGCGGTGGTGAAAGCCAGGATGTAGGGAGCGAAGATGAACCCGACCTCCCACATCGAGTCACCCTGGTAGCCCATGAGGTACTCGTTGGTGGAGTAGTTCGGATCCTTCCAGATCTCCCACTGGCCGTTGAGCACGCCAGCCTTGTAGACGGCGCGAGTGCCCTTGGGGCGAGGAGACGGCACGAAGCCAGGCAGCGACTCGATCAGGCTCGCGACGTTGATCCCACAGAGGATCCAGGTACCGGTGGCACGCTGAGTCGCGCTGAAGATCTTGTTGCTCGCCTCGATCAGCTTGTCGACGAACTGCAGCTTGTGCTCGGTGAAGCTGATGCCAGTGGCCGGCGTCTTCGAGAACGCCGTCACGCTGTTCACCGCGATCGCCCGCATGTTGTTGATGATCTCGCGGTCGATCTCGAACTTCAGCTCGTTGGACACAGCCGCCACCTGCTCGACCTCGGCCTCCAGACCATGCAGGTTCCGGAGATCCTGCGCAGCTTCCAGCGACCAGCGAGTCCGCAGCTTGCGAGTGCGCGCCTGGACAGGAGCGCTCGTCAGCTGCATGTCGACATCGGGGATCGCGTCGTTGCCCTCGAGGTCGTACGAGTAGGCAGCGTTGATCGGCTCGTTCGCATCCGGAGCTGCCGACCAGTCGACAGCCACGGCACCGGTGGCGTAGTTGATGGTGTTGGTGCCGGCACCGATGTCGCCGATCAGGTTGCCGTTGCCATCGTCCGTGATCTCCAGATCCGAGCCGCTGGCCTTGGTGGTCAGGACGAACGTCCCCGGCTTCACCGGAGTGTAGGCGAGGGTACCCGACCCGAGAGTCGTGGTGGCACCGTCACCGACGTCCAACTGCTCCTCATCGATGTCCTCGGACGAGTAGTACTCGTTCGGGTTCTCGATGATGTCCTGGCCTGCGACGACCTTGCCCTTGGTCTTCCCGTAGATGAACTTCATGTAGAAGACCAGGGAGACCGGACCAAGCATCGGCTGGACGCTCGCCAGGTTGTGAGCCGCCAGGTTCGGGAAGATCGCACGGACCATCGGGAACGCGTACTTCTCGAAGTCCCCGATGTTGACCAGCTTGGTGGTCTCCTCCATGCTGTCGATGTACTGACGGGTGTTGTTCAGCATGATGGCGGTCTGGCTGCGCACCATGCTGTCCTCGGGCAGGCCCTCGAGGAGCTCACCCATGGTGGTTTGTGTGCCGAGGCGCTTGTCTTCGCACAGGACACGGTCTTTCTGGGACGCCAGCTGAGCACCGATGCTCATCATCTCGTTGATGTTGTTCCCGGCGTCGCGGTGTGCTTCGTTGACTCCGACGATCATCGTTTGACTCCTAGTTGTTCGTTATCGGGAAGTCGCCGTACTGTTCGCTAGGCGACGCCGCTCATCCGGTTCAGCAAGCGGCTGGTGACGAAGTTCGAGTGCTTGGTCTGCGGAGCAGGCTTGCGGGTCTGCTCGTTGAGAGCACCGGACCGGTTCTGACGAGTGGGGAGAGGCTCCTTGCTGTCGCCCTCCGGTCGCACGCTCTCCACGAGAGACGCGAGATCGTCGAACTTGGCCTGGACCTCGGCAGCGTTGTCGCACTCCTGGAGGAAGGGACGCAGCTTCTTCTGGACGTCCTCGTCCAGATCGGAGATGAGCTCGTCGACCTTGCGGTTGACGGACTCCTCCTTGTGACGGCCGATCGAGACGGCCAGCAGTGAGTTGGAGGCCTCGAGTCTGCGCTGGGTATCGCCCAGATCCTGCAGCTTCTCCACGGCCTCGTCCAGCAGCTTGCAGGCTGCATCGTAGCGGTCCTGCAGATCGGTGTTGTCGGTCTTCTCCTCCTTGAGCTCGTCCACGGTGCGTTGGAACTCGTCGACCAGCTTGGTCGCTGCCTCGAGCTTGCCCTCGAGGTCTTCCTTGTTGGTTGTGAGCTCCACGATCATCTCGTTGAGCTCGGAGATCTTGTCGTCCTTCGCTTTCACTGCTTCCGCGATGCCCCGATCGACCTGCTCCTTCAGGAAGGCAGCCATCTCGGGAGAAAGCTCGGGAGACTGGTTCTTGTTTGCTCCGCTCATGTCGTTTGTCTCCTCTGTTACTTTCGGTTCCGATTCCTCGGGATGAGCTACCCTGGGATCCGGACCCGAGAGCTTGCTCTTGAGATCCTTCAGGATAGCGTCACATCGCGGGCCAGCTTCCAGGACGGTGATCAACTTGTGACATTCGAGGAGCACGTCCACGTCGGTTGTGCTCTTGACAAGTCCTTCAACTGCCTCCGCGATCAACTCATTGTTCTTGCGCGCCTCTTCCTCCGACTCGATGATGCTTGGATAGGCACCAGGAGTCGAAGGCTTCAGCACTAGATCATACGTCTCGAGGCGGTAGTCATCCTGCACCTCGGACGTCTCACCTTTCCGTTCGACCGAGCCATCGCCCCGAGACGATACGCCCAGCTGCACACCTGCCTTGAACAGCGTTTCTGCGATGCGACCGGCAGGCGTGTCGAGGATCTCCATCGTACCACGCACCTCGCCATTCGGGAGCAGCTTGTGCTCCGTGATGACGTGCGACACGCGGTGAGTTGAAGTCGCTCCGCTCGCAGGATGGTCCAGCTCGCCGAGCATCCGGCGAGACTCGAGCCGATCCTTGGTATCCTCATCCGCCATGATCTTGTTCCACAGCGCACGAGGATAGATACGACGATTCGCATTCTGAGTGTCAGCCCGCTGGAAGACTCCTTCCAGGACCATGAGAACGCCAGGACGCTTCTTGGCCTCGGAGAGGATCTCATACTGGAAGGGCTGGACTTCGACGAGCTTCTCACTCATGTCGTTATCTCTCCAGTTCCAAGATTGAGAAATGCTTTCTTGAAGTTCTGCAAACGGTTCAGGATATCGTCCGTGCGCTCAGGCCAGATCTCGTTCAACCACCGCTCCAACGAGAGCATGTCGTGGTAGTACGGGTTCTTCGGATCGTTCGCGAACCGTACCTCGTACTCTCCTTCACCGACTTCGTACTGCGTCGGTGCTTCGAGCATCTCGATGCGGATCACCTTGTTGGGATCCGGAGGACGAGGATTGTATGGCATCAGTGACGACGAATCCTTGCGACCAGCTTCCCCAGTTTTCGATGGAATCGCTTACCCTTGGCAGATAGGGAGAATCTGCGTTGAGCTTGACGACGTTTGACTCTGCCTTTGCGAGCTGCCTTTCGAGCGATTCGGCTTCGCTTAGGATCCTTGCGCTTTCCTGTGTAAGGATTGATGCGAGAACCTCTGCCACCAAAACGTCTCTTGAGAGGTCGTCGTGCCGTTCCCTTCCGGACGTAGATCTCGTCCAGAACTTCCGAGGCATCTTCACCTTGGACGACACGTTCGATCAGCTCCTCAGCAGTCATTGCATCGCTCGGTCTAGCGCATCCGTGAACTTTGGACCCTCACGTTCTGGAAGGAGTGGGACGTTCTCGTAGCGAGACGCATAGGTCACACCGAGGTGTTCGTGCAGGATCTCGTCGACTCGAATCGGCTCGAAGTCCCTGCAGCTCCCTACGGTACACCAGAACATCGCTCCGTCTGATCTCGACTCATCGCGCCACGGCCATCCGTGGATCGATGCATGGCTCGTCGAGAGGATCAGACTCGCGGTACTGCCTCCTTCGTCGTGGAACTTCTCGAGACCGAGTTTCTCGATCTGACGTTCCACGTCGACACCCATCTCCTCTAGTGGTCTCATGTCGATGTGCTCGCAGATGTTGCGGAGCACCTTCTTGAGAGCTTCTTGGTCAGCAAGCAGAGAACGGTTCGTGCACCAGCCAACGACAGTGTACTCGCGACCGGCAGTACGAGAAGTTGCCATGTCTAACTCCTCGGCACCACCTAATCGCCAGAGTGGACTAGGTGGTATCTGGTAAGGACGGTTGCATAGAGTTGTTCGACGGTTCCCTCGTATCCGTCCATCAGTTCCACTAGTCCGCTGTCCGCAGACGCGACATCGACTACTTGACCTAGAACTTCCATCATCGGAGACAGGTCTTGAATCAGGACGCCATCCTTGACGAACCTTAGATCGCCATAGGCATCAAAGTACGTAGTGACTACGTCCCTGTCAGCCTCGTCTGAAGGTACACCTTCAGACGTTCTGAACACACGAAATAGCTCTATCGAACCGTGTACAACGTTTTCCAAGATAATCTCTGTAGAGACGCCATCCAAAGCGAGTTCGATGAGCAGTTTCGTAGTAGAGTTCATGGCTACAGAGACTGTCCAGTGAGGTCCTTGTACTTCTTCTTCGCCTCTTTCGCGACTGACTTCAGTCCCTTGTCCTTGGCAGCAAAGAAGATACCTGCTATCTTGGCTGCCTTGTTCGTCTTCTTGAGACGTAGCATCGTATGCTTCTCGACATCGACACCACGCTTCTCCAGATTAGCGATTCGATCGAGAGCTCTCTGGTAGGGTTCCTTCGCGACCTGATACGGCTCCTGCTTCTCGTTGAGAACTTCGACGAACTCGGTGTAATCGTCGTCCTCGTCGAGTAGATCACGGAGTGCCTCGCTCGGCGACAGTCCGGCCAGAACATCTTCGATCACCAGATCCACTTCCATGGGAGTTGACTCCTTCAGACCCATCATCTTCTTGACGATGCCAACCACGTACTTGTAGTCAGCCTCCTTGTCGGTCTTGTCTGGGTTACGACCAGATTCTCCAGCTACCTTCTTGGCCTTGTCCCAGTACTCCTCGGCCTTCTTCTTGGACACACCAGCCTTCTTGGCTAGCGAGTAGATCATCTGAGCAGGCATCGATCTCTCCTAGTCCTTCGCGTTCGCGTGCTTCTTGTCCATCTCCTCCTTCTGCTGCGGAGTGAGAAGGTCTGATCCGCAGGATGGGCATGCCGAAGGATACCGCCCACCATAGCGAGGAACAGAAGCACCACAGGAGTCATTGCTGCACACGTAGCGAGGAGTAGCCATCTTGTTGTAGGCATTCTTCATCCCTTGGGTCAGCGAGATCTTCTTCGCCTCCACCATGAGGTCGTGGATGACCGAGGGATCCTCGCCTTCGGCGACTGCGTCGATCGCATCGTGCAGGTGTAGAGTTGGGAGATCGGATTCGATGGTCACACCCATCTGCCGTGCAATCTCGTCGAAGCTCAGCTTCGAGTGAACATTGTCGAACTGAAAGGTCACCCAGTCCTTGTCCTCGCCGAGAGACAGGACATGATGAGGAAGCCCACGCATCTGTGCCTGGGAGCTGAGATCGCTCGCATGCTCCGCACGGACTCTTGTGAAGGTAGCCATCGCTAGAACTCCTATGGTGTGGTCTGCGTGATGTTCGGGAGGAACTCGATGTCTCCGTGGAGGATCGTCTCGGTCTCGCCGCTCAGCGTCATCTGAACGTCGTAGTACGCTCCGATGCGTTGAGGTCCAACGACATCGCTGCTCACGATCGCCACGTCGAATCGTCCTGCAGGACCATCCACGACAGTGCCTGACTTCTGAAGGATCCCTGGATCGTTGTCGCCGACATCGAACTTGATCGTCATGTGGATCGTCGCTCCGGAGATGTCAATCGGATCTCCGTTCTCGTCGACGTAGGTGAACTCGAAAGTGTAGTCATCCCCTCCGAACAAGGGACGCTGGTTACGCAGACGCATAGAGTCAGCGGTGAGGTCGTACTGTCCTTGTTTTACCACGTAACTCCTCCCCAACTGCTGTATGGTCTCCGCGATGAGATTCATTTCTCGGACTGCTTCTCCAAGCTACCGAACAGAGCACCGAGGGAGAGACGTTCTCCTGTCTTGCTCTTCTCGCGGAGCCGTCCTGTGTCTTGCAGGATGGCTTCCGACAACTCCGTGTTCTGGCGTATGCGGTGTCTGATGTTGGCAGCTGCTCGCTTCGCCATTGCAACACGAGCTCTCGTCTGCACTAGGAGATTGTCGTCTTGCAGACCCTTCTGATGGATCTCGGCGAGCTCCAGGTCTTCTGCAGTGATCGCTCCCTTGTTCACGAGGTATGCTCCTAGGAGTTGCTCGTACTCCGGACGATCTCGATGCTCGTCAAGGACGATCTGCAAGGCATCCGCATCCTGCTCCTTGAGGAGACCCATTTCCAGCAAGACAGCCAGCAGACTTGTATCCTCAACGTCGCGGAAAGACACTGCTCCCTCCGCCATAGCGATCGATGAATTTGTTGAGCGTGCGTTCGACATCACTCTGGACACTGACTACCTGTTGAAGGACTTCAGTGACCTTGGTCTCCGAAGAGGACTTCTCCCTCATGAGTTCCATGAGTTGATCCGTGAGTTCTTTCAACTCGTTGTGATACTCTCTACCGATCTTCTGTATCTCCTGACGGAACTTCTCCTCCTGCGCATCCTTGAGCTCAACGAGTCGCTTGTACTCGTCATCCTTCAACTTGATAGCAGCAGCGAATGCTTCGTCAGCAGACTTCCTCTGATCTTCCTTCGAACGGTAAAGCTTGTAGACGACGTAACCTAGGATCAGAGCGATCGCTCCGACCACACCGGTAGCCAGTAGTTGATCGTACGCCTTGCCGAGTGGGTTGCTAGCCTGGAGGAGTACGATCCACATCTCAGTCGTCCGGTTCGACAGGGAGCAAGTATCTGCCAGTGACGTCTTCGTATCTCGAGAGACGACGAGCGATCTCTCGCATCTCCTTGCGGAGCTTGGTGATCTCTTCGTTCAGACGTCGGATCTCTTCGACTTGTTCGCAGTCGCCACCTGCGTAGGGATTGACCAGAGGGCATGTCTGCTTGAGATGGTCTCGCTCGCGTTGTAGCCTTCGAACTTGTTCTTCAAGCTGTTTGATTCGATCCCGCAGTTGCTCGGCAGTCATCTGTGCGGTCATGACGTCCCACTATGTTCAACGCGCGAGAAGTACTCCGGAAGCTCGTCCAGTCTCGCCCGTAATCGTTTAGGCCCAGTCACCTCTGGATCAAAGTGACCGAGCAGGTGCATCTTCGCTCGATTCAGAGTTCTGAGGACAAGTTCAGAGCAGTAGAGTTTGAGAGGGGAATTGAACCTGCCTCGGATCCAGATAGCGAACCAACGATAAAGCCCAGCGAGACCAGCACCACGGAAGTCGTAGGGACGCCCTACGTAGTTCTCCGATGCCCAGGCGAGTGCTTCACGGAGAAGCTCTGCGTCATGAAGGACTTCGTACTCCGCGATGACCTTGTTATGTCTCTCCCTCCAGCGTGACCAAGGAATCCTCCAGACACCAGCAGACTCTGCTTCCAAGACGACTTTGATGGGAGTACCACCGTTCGTCGAGACGTAGAACGCTATAGAAGCATGAGACTGCTTAGATCCGAGAGTCTTACGTATGATCCAAGAGAGTAGTCGATGGTACCACGCTCTCTTGGAGCCAGACGTCGAGAAGACCACCGTCACTGGAAGAGAGGTCGTCTCCTCGAGACTCATCGCCGCGCTCGGTTCTTCGACCATCTACCGATGAGCGACCCAACCAGCCATCCTAATCCGTTCGAGACAGGATCGACGACCCACGCGTTTAGTGGATGCTCGATGACGACCCATGTCTCCGGATATGCTCTCTGCAAGAAGTGCTCTCCGCCTTCCCAAGCGTATGAGCTCACGAGCCAGAGCAAGAGGTGTACCCACCAACGCGGCTCCCACTTGGCATGCACTGTCGATGCAAGCCAGATAAACATACCAACGTGGGGCAGTACCCACCAGTCTATGATTGGTCCGTACGTCATTCATCATAGCTCGTACAATAGAAGGTTGCAGTACCGTACTCTCCTCCGAAGGGTACATCACTCTCGGTCCAGATGCGAATCTCCAGACCGCTAGAAGAGAGCAGCTCCTTGACAGTCGCGTATTTGAACGGGAACGTCAAGCGATCCTGCGTGAAGCCTCTTGTGCCTCCCATGGCAGGAATCACAGGATACGTCCCGTTGGCTTCTTCGATGAAGTTGTCAAGCGTCTTGTACGTCGTCGGCTCTGCAGCAGCAACCTTGTTCGGAAGATCAGATGGGTTGTACGCCCATGGCTGGAAGTGGATAGTTGCGTCGAGATCCACATCCTTCGAGAACTGCACCTCGCTGTACTCGACCCAGAGACGCTTGCCTGCTGACGGAGCGATCACGAAGAGACTACTGTCTGCATGACTGTAGTCTGCCGTGATCGTCTTGCCTGACTGCAACGAGAAGAACGTGACCTGCCCGGTCTCGTAGTCGATCTCGAAGTCTCCTCCCGATGAGGCCCAGGGAGCACGTTCGGTAGCGACGACACCGTCAACCTTGACGACAGGTAGATACCCAGCGGAGATTAGATCTTCTCGGTAGATCTTGCCGTGGGTCAGGTCGATCCAGTACTGATGAGCACTGTTGAAAGTGAGACCATCACCACTGTCGGAGAGAGTCTCTCCTTCGACACGTTGAGAACCAGAGTACCACGACGTCTTGTCAGCCCAGTTATGCGTAACCAGCACGAGACCGGAGCCAGTCTTACGAGGCTCCATGCTGACACGAGTACGACCATCCGTGTCACGAGCATGTCGGAGGTCCTTGACACTCATGCCGGTACCTCTTCGCGACCGTACTGCAAGTACGCTCTCATGTTCGTAAGCGTAGTAAGGTCATCTCGGACGACGAACTCGACTCCGTCATCAGGACCAAGGAGGATCGTAGAAACTGCTGGGATGATACTGAAGACCATCATGAGTTCGCCATCAGCGAAGTTGACAGGATCGGAAGGGACCATGTGTCCGAACAGATCCATGTTGTTCTTCATGACAGTAGACCAGATGACCTCCTGAGTCGAGAGTTTACCTTGGCGAACGATGAGTCCGTTCTCGAGTCCTCCTGCAATGTCTGCGAACGCAGAGCTGTTCCATCCAGTCTCGTTCGCTGCGAGGAGGAGAGTGATCCTACCGACGTGTCGGTTCTGTCCTGCTACTCCAGTGCAACGGTACCGATACGGTCCATCGCTCGTCGAGTTCAGCATATCGACATCGTCGATGTAGTACTGCTGTCCAGACGTCTGCCTCGCTTGACAGATGAAGCGTCCGACCGGAGTGCCTCCTAAGTTGAAGTCGACAAGAGGTATCGTGACTCTCTGCCAGACACCTAGGTCTGCGTTCGGGAGGTAGTCCGACACCTTGACAGTGTTCCCGACGATAGGAGTCAGGTTGCTAGACGCAGCCCAGCCACAGCGCAGAGCAGAACCTTCGGGATACGCTTGAGGATTGACCCAGAAGGATATCGAGTCGAACAAGGATTCGAGATTGCGATCACTACCGTAGTCGAAGAACCAGTACTGGTTCTCGGACAGCACTCCAGTGTCGAGACCGTAGTCTCCACTGTGAGCAGCATCGGCCGACTCAGATCCCTGACCACCTCGAGTCCAGTCCGACCCAGTGTCTCCACTGCCAGTACCATCCCAGACATCTTCGGCGACAGTCGAGCTTCCATCGACAGCCATCTGCTCGATGCCATCGGACACTCGGACGAATTTGTCCAAGCCGAAGAAGAACGCAGGTGGTAGAGTACGGATAGGCATTTCTACACAGTCAACAGGTTGCCCTTCACGAAGCAACGGAAGTAGACACCAGCAGAGTCGATGTCATCACGAACAGTGACCTTGACCTTGTCGGTCGTACCCGCTCGGAGCACGAGACCACCACCTACTACGTAGGCAGATGACATGAGGTCTTTGCTCGACACGACCCACTGAAACCCACCAGGAGATGCGAAGTTGACGAAGCTTTCGTTCTGCTTCAAGTTGTAGAGATCAACAGTGCCTAACTCGGTTACGACTTGGACGAGAGTTCCATTAGTCAAAGGACCTGACGTCGCACCGAAGTAGTCAGATCCGAAGGTGATCGAGTTCGACGCAAGAGTGAAGTGGATCTCCTGGATCGAGATGTCGTCCGTTGCGTCCGAGTCATACGTGAACTCGACAGGAGTGACACTACCGTCGACAAGCAGATCCGGAGATCCACCGTTCTTGACGAAGTCGTTCTTGATCGACCCAGAGACCGACGGGAACGCAATCGGATCGCCACCTGGAGAGTAGAGGGTGGCTTTAAGCCGACCGAGTCCTGCTGCGGTATCGATGGCGTCGAGCGTGACGAGATCGCTCGCTCCCTTAGCGATCTTGGACTCAGTCTGCAAACGGTAGACCGAGCCATCAAGGAGCACTCCTACGACGTTGCCTGCATTGTCGACGATGTACTCTGGCCACGCATCCGCAGCAGCAGCCTTCGTCCCTTGAGCGACCTTACCGATCTCGTTCGTACCAGCAGGCAGAGGATCGGTGATCTTCTTGACACCATCGGTATCCTTGATCGCAGTCAGCGCAGTCAGGACAGACTGTACACTCGAGTCCTGCGCAGGATCGATGAGATTCCCTGCGGAATCGTAGACCTTGAACCCGTCGTTGTCTACTTCGACGACGAAGATCATGCCACAGTCTCCGTCCACACGACGTGATCAATCTTGCCGCTGACGCGAGTGATCACACCCGTCATCCGCACCTTCTCCACGCCAGATCCGTCGTATTGAATGAAGTCCATCTGCGACACTTTGCCAGAGGAGCGTGTGATCACGAGCTCCCTTATCTTCGTCGTCTTGCCTGAGTCCGTCCAGTTGATAACGCTGGTAACCTTGCCTCCGGATCGAACGACTTCTTGGTAGTTGTCCTCGCTCAGCCAGTGGACAAGAGTGTCCAGATTCTCGTGCTGAGCTTCGGTGATCCCTCCTCCACCAGATCGAGGATCGAACACACCGACTGCGTCTCGCATGGAGAACGCACCGCCAGTGAAGACTACCTCGCCAGGGTTGTCAGCAGAGAGACCTTCATCTTGGAGGATGAGCTTCTCTTCTTCTGCTGGACCTGGTACTCTGTCAGGAGTTCTTGGCACGTCCTACTCACCAGAGAGGAGATACGCCTCGAGCTCCTCCTCGTTCATCGAGTCGATGTCCTTCTCCCCATTACCCTTCGCAGCTACTTCCTCAGCCTGCCGAATCTCCTTGATCGTCTTGCCGGGACGAACTCCGACAGGACGTCCTCGAGGAGTCGCAGCACCAGTCTGGGAGATCTCGTCGTCTTCCTCGGCGAGATCATCCTCTTGCAGACCTTGGACGATCCTCTGCAGCTTGAGATCCTCGACCTTGTGCAGCTTGGAGACAACCTCGACAGCACGCTTCAGAGCATTGATCTCTCCGATAGCCTGCTGCTCGAGGTTACTCCAGTGATCAGCGAAGTTGGTGGTCGCGTGATACGCTCGCAACAACCACTTCTTCACATGCTCTAACGTCTCGTCGTCCGGGATGCCCTGCTCGAGGTCGTTGTCAGCAGCAGTGATGAGTGCTTGGATGTTCTTCGCGTGTGCGCGAAGAGCATGCGCAGCTCCCTTCGCTTGGTGCTGTCGATGGTTCGCTCCTTCAAGCAGATCATCGACAGAGCAGCCTACCTCATGGATAGTTGCTACCTTGACCTGCGACTTCTCAAGCGAGGGCATCCCGGACTCCTTGACGATTAGTTATTGACGAGAGACTTGACAGAGACTACTACGCGACGTGGTCGATCACACACAGTTGGTCACCGACCTTGACCGTGAACTCGAACCTCAGCTGGCCGTTGGCCAGCGAAGTCCCAGGGTAGTAGTCGTTGTTGGCAGACGCATCCGCACCGGGACGCAGGAGCAGTCCGTTCAGGAAGACATCGTAGTCATCCACGAACGTACCACCCGAGAGGTCTCCGAGGTCCGTGTCGAGGTTGTTGTCGTTCGACGGACCAGAGACATCGTTGTCCGCAGTCGTCGTCGACGTCACGACAGAGTAGACCTTGCGACGGTGAGCGCTCTCGTACGCCGTCTTGATCGCAGAGAGCAGCGAGACCTCGCCGAACGCAGTCTCGAAGTCGGACCACTCCTGGCTGCTGTTCGCCAGAGCGATACCATCCGCGAGACTCCACGTCGAGCCAGACCGATACGAGTCGGTCATGTTGAGCTCGAGGCCTGCGACGAGGTTCAGATCCGCAGCAGTCGAGACCATCGACAGAGCACCACCGGAGGTGATCTGGTTGGCCGCAGTGACACCGATGTCGATGGTGGTGCCAGCAGCACCAGTGTCGACCTTGATCCCGTTGAGGAAGTCGGTCACTACCGCGTCGACATCGAACTCGTCGACATCGTCCTCGACAGCTACCTTGCTGGTACCACCAGCCGAACCCTCGATGACTCGGAAGAGGATCGCCTCCAGGTCGTCGCGGATCTGCCATTCCAGACCAGCACCCTCGAGATCGAGGATCGCGTTGGTCGTGAGATCGACAGGAGTAGTACCCTGGTTGTCGTACGCCACCTGCCGAGTGACAGTGACGGCACCAGCGCCGATGTCGACGACAGCTCCCTTGAGGAAGTCAGCCTCGGTGAGATCCTCGAGACGGACTCGCTCTCTGGAAGCGTAGTTGACCGACGTGGACTCGATGTCTGCGACAGGACAGGCCTCGAGATCGTCGAAGGTCGAGTTCGGACGCACGAAGGAGATCTGCGCACGATCCGGAGTCGTACCGGTCATCGTGTGACCGTCGGTCGCATTCTCCGTCTGGAGGAGACCCCAGACACGACGACCACTGGAGAGGATCGGGTCGCCAGACGACGCGTCGACGATCTCCATCAAGTTCTTCGGAGACAACGCATCCGGACCAGTGACCTCGTCCAGATTGTGCGCTCCGAAGGACGTCGCAGCAGCGACCACCGTACCGAGAGTCGTAACCGAGCCGACCGCAGCAGTCGTGTTCGAAGGCAGCTCCGAGAGAGCCAGGACCACGAAGTTCTGCGTCGCTGGTACTGCGACGTCGGTACCGACGTTGTACACGTTGCGGAGAACACGCTTCTTCTCGACAGCGTGCAACGCAGTGTTCAAGTCGTTGACACCACGCTTGGCTCCGGTCTCGAGAGTCGCCGGGACGTTCAGATCGTCCCACCAGTTGCCTGCCTGCACTTCGAGCAGGTTGTGCAGCTGCGACCTGATCGTGTTCAGGTCGTCCTCGACGTGCACCGGATTGGTTTCGAAGTTCGCCTCGGAAGGCACGATGGTATCATCGTACACATCCGACTTGCGAACCTGAGTGTCTTGTCTTACAAACGTTCTGCCCATCGTTTCCCTCCGTCAGTTATGGAGAACATACATCCCACGACCCTATTGACATGAACGATTGACGAAGAGTCACGGAACCGGGATGTAAATGATTTCAAGCGAGTCACCTACCTTAGGAGCGAAGTCGAACGTGATCGTGTCGTATCCCGTTCCTGCTCCGCCACTTTCTGAAGCTACGTAGTCGTTGCCTACTCCTTCGCGCATCAAGATACCATTGTAGTAGACCCATTCGGACTTCTTCGGATCGGTACGATCGATGTACGAGAGAGTTGTGAAGACCTTGTTGACCGAGTTGATGGTACCTTGGAGGTCCTCTCGGATACGTGGGTCCGTCCCTGTTCCACCACCTGCTTCTGCTGGCAGGGCGATCCCGACTACGTCGCAGCGTTCGAGATCGAGGACGAGGTGCTTGTGCTTGGCCACGGATCTTCACTCCTAGCAGGTCACCTCCGTTGCTAGAGCTTGACCCAATCGCTAACGTTGGTCAGGTTGCCATCCGTCCACGTCAAGATCTTGCGGTAGGTAAGCTCGCCGACCTGCTTGTCGATCTGGATCAACTCGTCGTTCGCGTTGTACGTGAACGTGCAGTCGCAGTTAGCTCCAGAAGTAGGATCGAAGCTGGGCAGTTCTCCTTCACCGACAGTCCTGTGATCCGCAGGCATGGCTAGCACCCATGGTCAGCACCGCCAGCTCCGGTGCATGGATCAAACGGTCCTCGAGAGAAGACCGCAGGATAGCCCCACGCCTTCACAGTGACGACACAGTCGAGCGACTTCGGAGTGAAGCGGACTCGTGCCTCAGGCACGAAGAAGTCGATGTCGACAATCGTCAACTTATCCTGCTTGCAGGTGCCTTCGGCGAGTTCTTCCCACTCGTCTCCGACACGAATGTCGATCCGATAGAGACCAGCATCGTTCTTCGATACGAGGTAGAAGATCTCGCCCAGGACACCTACGAACTTACCTGTTAGAGACGTCTTCTCCGTCGTCGACGTGAACTTCCTCTTGTTCCAGAAGAGGATCTCGTTGACTTGTTGCAGATCTGTTGACATGTATCCTCTTGAAGTCGATAGAATCGCTCAGACGTTCGACGACGTTCACAGGCTTCAACACGACGTCGGGACGTAGCCGACGGTACTCGGCCCTACTCCTCTTCATCTTCCACCAGGAGCTGCTGCCTTCGTTCTTCCATCATCTCCTCCAAAGCTTCGGACGCAGTCTTCCCACCAGAGGCAATCTGCTTGAGAATGTCTCCGAGGTTGATGTTGACTGTTACGTTGATCGGAGGAGTAGAAGGTTGCGACTGGGACTTCTGGGATGGTGCAGGATGTGCTTGGTCCGAGATCGAACGATCCGGACCTTGGTCGAGTTCATGATGATAGTCTCGAAGCCATCCGTAGCGACGGACTTCCTCGATACGCATCCTTGCTTTGATCCTGCTTCGTGACATGTACAGTCCAGCCGTGCACGGGTAGGGCGCGGGTCGGGGCGTGAAGCCCCGTGTAAAGGCCTGAGAGGGCCTGAGACGGGTCGGAGGGAAGCGACGGGGCCAGGGCCTAGGGGCCTCCACCCGACCCGTCTCGAGCCAAGTACGAAGTCTGAAGTTATATGTCAACGTCAGACTCCGCTAGCATCCGCTAGAAGGAGATGAGTCCTTCGGTACGGACACGCGACGAACCACTGAGGCCAGCCGCCTTGACGATGTAGTCCTCCGACGGCGGGTTGTTCAGCAGACGATCGCTGACCTGACCCAGAGGCTTGACCTCCTGGCCGTAGGAGTAGTCGGCGAGGATGTTGGTGGTGTTCGGCTCCTTGCCGGTCGGGTAGGACAGCACGAGATCGCCGGTCGCGTAGTCGATCGTGCCGCACTCGTCCTGATCGACATCGTCGGTGTACAGCTTGCCGTCGCCGTTCAGATCCTTGGCGTTGACCGAGTTGCCACCGGCAGTCGGCTTCACCACGACCGAGCCAGGCACGATCGGAGTGTTGGCCAGAGCAGCACCGGAGAAGTCGGTCGTCGAGGTGTCACCATCGTACGTGGTGTCTTCGTCGGCGACTTCCGTCTCGCTGTTGAGAGCCACACGGCTGCCATCCGAGACCTTGTGACAGGAGAGGACCACGCTGTTGTCCTCACCCAGATTGTTGGCCACGAGAGTGACCGGACCCAGAGCTGCGCCGATGCGCATGATCTCCGAGGCCTGGTTCTCGAGCGCGACACCGAGACCATCGTGAACAGAGCTCATTAGAGTTCCTCCTTGGGACGTCTAGGTCCCTATTGGTTTAAGCCGCACTGTGTCGCGGCACGTCACACTAGCGAAGGTTGGACTGGACGTCCTCGTCGATCCTGGAGAAGATCGAGGACATGGCCGACTTGACCTCGCTCTCCTTCAGACCAGGAGGAGTGGGGTTCTTGCCAGGCTTGCCTTGAGGGGACTGGTGATCCGACTGCGCTTCCTTCTTCTCCTTGTCCTTCTTCTTGCTACCGAAGGGAGGAGCACCAGGGAAGGGCTTCTTGTCGCCCTTCTCGTCGACGGACTCGTCCTCCGATCCCATCTTCATCGGAGGCTTCTGATCCTTCTTGTCCTTCTTCTTGTTGAACGGATTCGGCATCGTCTTCTTCTTGCCGTTCTTGTCGTTGCCGTTTCCGTTGTCGTCCTGCTCCGAGAACTCCTGCATGATCGAGTTGAGATCGCTGATGGAGTACTGCTCGTCCTCGGAGAACAGCATCGGATGGACCTTGTTCAGCAGGTCCATGTCCTTGGACTCGTCGAAGAGCTTGCGGAAGTTGGTGATCGTACGGAACTCCGCATCGGTGCAGTTCTCGAGCATCATGTCGAGAGCCTGCAGCACCTCGTTGTGGTGCTCGAGAGCCTTGCTGGGATTGAGACCAGCGGGAGTGGACGAGCCCTTGGACTGCGCGGACTTGTCGTCCGTGGGAGCTGCGTCGCCGACTGCCGTGGACGAGGTCTGAGCAGCAGGCTTCATCGATCCCTTCTTCTGCGCAGCAGGCAGATCGGACGGGAGCGAGGATCCGACAGGCTTGCTCGGAGTGGCCGATGGCTTGCCAGTGGCTCCGGGTACCTCGTGCCCCTTCGGACCCATCTGCTCCGAGAGCCATCCCTCGGATTCGCCGAGGACAGCCAGAGGCACGATCGCCTTGGTCTTGCCGTCGGCGAGCAACACCAGCTTGTCGGTGCCCTTCTCGCCGAGGAAGGGATTGACCACCGAGACCACTGCTCCCTTCGGGATGGCGATGGTACCACCACCGACCTTCTCGAAGGTGCCTCCGGTGTTGACCTTCACTCGACTGCCGATCGGGTACGGGCCAGCGCCTCCCTCTTCCAGGTTCTGCTCCTTGATCTGAGCGATGGTGTTGTCCATCAGCTCGGTCGGATCCTCGCCACCGAGGACCAGATCGATCAAGGAATCCGCCTGCTCCTTGACTCCTCCCTGGTTCTTCTTCGAGGAGTCCTTGACGGCCAGAGCACTGGATGTCTTCTTCGGGTATCCGTCGTGCGCCTGGCCGCCATCATCGTTTCCATACTTCATGCCCATGGATTTCTCCTTGTGAGTGCCGTAGGATCCGTCGGATCACGGCCAGTTCAGATGACGACGGTCACTCGACCACGAACTCGAGCTCCGGGTAGGCCAGCTCGAAGTATCGCAGTTGTTCGTAGATCTTCGGTTTGTCCTGCTTGTTCCGTGACTGCAGGTAGAACACGTTATCCTCGATCCTCACGATCGTGTCCTTCGGGAGGTCACGCATCAGCGAGGACTTGATCGCTGGAAGAGGAGGGAGATCCTCGACGAGAGACTCGATGAGATGCTGAGCACTCTGTCCGGAGAGGTAGTGATCGATGAGACGCTTGCTGGTCATGGCTTCTTCGGTACTCCCATCGGTCCGTGTCCTCGACCACGAGCCATACCACGACCAGGTCGAGATGCATCAGGGATGCACTTGCCAGTCACAGGACACTTGTGTTGGCCAGGAGGACAAGCTTGTTCGTTCTTCGACTCGTTCTCAGGTTCCTTGCCAGGCACTTTCTGTCTTCGACGCGCATGCACATCCGACTTACCACCACGCGTCTTCGCGCTCTTCCACGTACGCTTGACGCCCTTTTGTCCCTTGCCTTCCTTCTTCCTCGCGAAGTCGAGCATAGGGTCGAGGTCCTTGAGGCGGATGTTGTACTTGCGCAGAGCAGCAGACAGGTCCTGGGGAGTGAGTCCTGTGTACTCGGTCTTGAAGAACTCACGCTTGCCAGACTGCTTGTCCGTAACCATGAGGAATGGACCGATCTTCTTGACGAAGCCGAATGCGACATCGTACTTGCGAGTCGACGTCGTCCACGTCTTGTCCCAGTTCTTCGCGATCTCGAATGCCTTACGCAGGACCTCGGCAACAGGATCCGCGTACTGCGCAGGAGACATCTCCTCGAGTTCACAGAAAGGGGACAGCACCTCGTGCAGCTTGTCCTCGGGAGACTTCACTACGACCTCGTCCTTGATCTTGATCTTCTTCTTGCCTTTGACGATCTTGCGGAAGAGCTTGACGTCATTGTCGTTCTTCGGATCGAGAGCACCAACCAGCGCGACGAGAGTATCGTCCTGCATGATCTGGTCAGTGACCTTGTCCAGAGAACCAGGCTTCAGCTTCACCTTCGCATTGCTGAGAAGGTTGTGAAGCCTGGTCTTGAGTTCGATCCGAGTCACGTGATCACATCCGGCGGAAGATGTAGGTGCTCTCGTCCCAGACGTACTCGCCGACAACGACAGACATGCTGCCATCGTCCTCGGTCTGGATGTTGTCGATGACTCCGGACATCATCGGCTCACCGTTCTTGTTGAGGATGATGATCCCCTCGCCGACACTGAACTCGGACAGAGAGACGGTCTCGAGGACCTGCTTGTAGCCGAGCGCTGCGTAGACGCGAGCCGTACGATGCTGTTCTGAAGTGTAGCCCATCAGTAGCCTCCCTTGGACTTCTCCTTGAAGTCCTCGATCTTGGTGCACGCAGACAGAGCAGCAGCTTCGGCCTGCTCCAGTGCCTTGTGCGCAGTGGCCAGGTCCTTCTCGATGTCGGGAGCCTTGCCGTTCTTGATCGAGGACTTGTAGGCCTTGCACTTCATCAGAAGCGATCGCGCATCGCTCACGACACGCGACGTGGCCGACTGCAGGTCCTCGCAGCGATAGCCGAGCGAGTAGAGGTCCATTCCCTCGTTCAGTTGTGTCTTCACCACGTCGCGAGGACTGGTCCCTTCTGCGACGGACTCGATGAGCTTGTTCGCTCGGTCGGACATCGTCTCCTCCTGTGGACGTCGGGACTCGATCAGTTCGCGACGTAGAAGAACTTGTTCTGCTTCTTGTGGACGGCGACCTTGCCCGCAGACTGGAGAGCCTTGAGGGTGGAGACGGGATCGTCGATGCCACACTCCGTGCCGATGGTCTTCGCAGAGACAGGCTTCTCCTGCACCTTGAGGAACTCGTAGACCACCTCGGCGTCTGCTGAGGAGATCACAGGATCCTGCTCCTGTACCTGCTTTTCTTCGTGTTCCTCTTCGACCAGAGTGTCCTCGCTCGAAGTCATGATCTCATCCTTGGTCTCGTCCATTTGGTATCTCCTCGAGGTAGTCGGTTGTTACGAACAGATCTCGTCGACGATCGAACTCGGGTCCTCTCCCTCGACTACGAGAGAGATCATCTCGTCGACAGACTCCTTGCGTCCTTTGGCAGCCATCTGCTGGAACTTCTCCTTGCCGTACTTCTTACGACCGATCCAGGCAGCGAGTGCTTGAGGACTACGAGCTCCGTTCTTCTTGAGTGTCGCAGTCAGTTTCTTGAATCGCTGACCAGATCCTGGCTTGCCTGCACCTTGCTTCTCGGACAACATAGGTATCTCCAGTCGACGTACCTCGATCGAGTCCGTCAAGTCCTGCTCCATGCTCATGGAGCAGACGCTTTATGGACACGAAATAGCTCTATCGAACCGTGTTACGAGTTTGGTCGCTTATTCGATGCAGGATTCGTCTTCTTCGCACCCTTCACCCACTGATCAGGCCAGTCCAGAGGAGGCTGTCTACTGGGAGTGACCTTGCCACGAGTCGCTGCTGTCTTGTCCTTGAAGTAGCCCTGCTTCGCATGACCTACTCCGAAGACCCAGTCATCGTCCTTCTCGGAGAGACCGAGACAGTCGTCGCACATGCAAGGATCACCAGACTGCTGTGCGATCTGGTGTGCGTAGTAGGACATGAGGTTCGCGTACCGAACTCCGTCTCGCTCGATAGACTCGTCCTGCTTCTTGCGAGTCTTCTTGACGACACCCATCGGTCGAGGGTACTTCGCGAGCGCCGACGTCTTCGTCAGCTCTTTGATCGCATCGATGAGTTCTTGTATCGTCATCACACCATCTTCTGGTAGAAGGCGAGGAACGCGCCGATGGTCGACTTGTTCGCGAACTGAAGGAACTCCTGCACAGTCTTCATGTTCGAGTCGACATCCTTACCTTTGCCGAGTGCGATCAGTGCCTCAGCTGCTGTCCTCGCAGAGCGAGTGACTTCGTCGAGCTCTCGCTCTCTGAACTGCTGAATGCGTTCGACGATGCTCACTTCGGTACTCCGTCATCGTACATCGGTTCGGTCAGCTTCACGAACTCCTGGTTACGCACGTACTTCGCTACGACCTTGCCGACAGACTCTGCCTCGTAGAGCATCTGAAACATGTCACCGAGAGCAGGGTACTTGTACGCACCACCTCCCTTGAAGACGACGATGAGATCCTCTCCTCGGACACCAAATCCGACAACGTTCGAGGAGACAGCGTTGACCCATGCATTCGTCTTGTAAGGTAGCCGTATCATGCAGCCTTTTGTAGCTCAGCTTGTTGAGCGAGCTCGTCTAGTCGGTTGAAGAACTGGGAACGTCGCAAGGTCTTGAACGCGAGGTTCTCGACAGTGAACTCCCCACCAGTTTCGAGTCCTGCAGCACGGAGTTGCTTGACCTTCTTCTTCGTGCTCTCGATGACCTTGAGTGCCTTCTTCGGCTTGCTCTCTGCAAGGTACTTCTCAATGTGCCCTAGGACAGAGAAGTAGCTCTGTGCCTTAGTCTTCACGTCATCGAGATCGACCATCAGTTGACGAGCCACTGGCTTGACCAGCCACTTGTTGTCGAGGACAGAGTACAAGCCAGATGCCACGTGAGTGTCGCCGACGTTCTCGACGTACACCTCGACAGGGAATCCTCCGATCTCAATATCGTGCTTCTCGTTCCAGAGGTTCTTCTGAGCGAGCATGTAGTTGCGGACCAGCTTCTCGTTCTCGTCGATCGCGTCGAAGTCCAGTCGGAGATGCAGATCGATATCCGAGTACTCCGACCAGTTGTAGTTCGCGATGCTGCCAGTCAGGGTGATGTCGTCGAGGACAGACTTGTCGACATCCAACTGCTTGAAGAAGTCCTGCGCGATCGACAGCAGCTGCTTGCGTACCTTCGGACGCATCGTCTGACTCGGTGTCCAGATCTCCTCGTTCAGATCGTCCTTCATCAAGAAAGACTGCATGACCTCCGGAGCAATCTGCTGCTCGGACAGCCAGGTATCCAGAACCGACGATACCGGAGCACCGAGCAGTACCTGGGAGACGAGGAGGTCGATCATCGAGTGAGCTTGGTGACTGCTGCCGCAGTCGTAGGAATCGCTGCTGTGATGATGTCGGTACGGAGTTGGTTGTACTGATCGATCAACTCGTTCAGCTTCTCGACGACTCCGTAGGAAGCACTCTCGTACAACGCAGTCGCGATACCTTGAGCAAGGACGTCCGCGAGGTCTCCTTCGAAGTAGATATCCTTCGGAGAACCGTTAGGCTCCGTAACGACATCCTTCGCTAGAGGCTTGATCTTCGCCCAGCGATTGAGGAGACGAGACTGAAAGTCAGTACGAGAGGACATGGACTAAGGCAGATCCTTCTCTTTGTATCCGAGCTTCTTCGCATTCGAGAGGAACGTATCGTAGTCCGGATACGTCGTCTCCGCTTGCTTCAGCCACTTATCGGTGGCCGATTGGAGACGTTTCTGCTCTCCGTACAACTTCTGTAGCTCTCTTGACTCGACATCGCTCATAGGTTTACCCTTGAGCGCGAAGATCCTATCCCTGATCTTCTTCGCTTCGTCCACGAAGTGCTTCCCCTGCTTGAGGAAGTCCATCAACTTCTTCTGATCCTTCGCAGGCATCTTCGCTTCGTCGACAGACTCTTTCAAAGGGATCTTCAGATCGACGTAGTAGTCGACTTCCTCC
>Ga0180437_10003315_pt1 | contig 24125 bp, 15 predicted proteins | sample SS_ome_4_FD_132410 | JGI IMG/M metagenome (GOLD analysis project Ga0180437, IMG submission 132410) | Hypersaline lake sediment archaeal communities from the Salton Sea, California, USA - SS_3_D_1 metaG | ecosystem: Environmental > Aquatic > Non-marine Saline and Alkaline > Hypersaline >... | reverse complement strand
GAGCCGTTTACGGGATCATCGTTCCGGGAACCCGCACCTACGCGACGTTCGGCAATTCCGGGGGCAACGAAAGCGGAATCGGCTACAAGATCGTTCAGGACAACGGCCGGAGAACAGGCGGCTACAGCTCCTTTGCGGTCAAAGACAACTACCACTACTACTGGCTCTGGGACGTCAACGATCTCGCACGAGTCAAGCGAGGCGAGATGAAGTCCTATGACGTGCGGCCCTACGAGCACGGGATTTTTCACACGCCCTTCGCAGGTTCCTCGAACAAGTTAGGCGGCGGGGCGTTCGACGCGGCCACGGGCCGCATCTACCTGACGGCGCAAGCGGCGGATCGCCAGCAGGGGACGTACGCCAACCCGCCGGTCGTCATGGCCTACAAGGCCCTCGTCCCGCCGCACGCGAAGCCAAGACGCTGAAATCTCCGGCCGTCTGACGTACGGCGGCCTTCCAAGGCCGTCGCCGTCGGATTGAGGGGATCGACGGCCTCGGAAGGCCGTCGTACGGTGCATTCCCAACTTCACTGACCTGTTACCAACGCTCTTATATGGAGGTAGTCCCAGCCATGGATCGACGACAATTCATTTCCCATTTGGGCTGCGTGACGGCCACGTCGAGTGTTGCTCTGGCGGCGGCGTCCCGGGCATCGGAGCAACCGGCGGAATCTCCGAAGAGACCGCTGCCCACGATCTCGCTGGGAAAGCACCGCGTCACGCGCCTGGTGGTGGGCTCGAATCCGCTCAACGGTTACTCCTATCTCGGGCCGCACGTCGATCGGCACATGAAGGAGTACTTCACCGTAGACCGGTCCGTCGATTTCTTGCTGGCCTGCGAGCGATCCGGGATCAACACGCACCAGTTCTCCTACTCCGCTGCCGGCAAGTCCCTGGAGATCATCCGCAAGGCTCGGCAGCGCGGATGCAAAATGAACTTCTTCTGCTTGGCGCGAGACCCCGATGAGATCCGGCCCGTGGCCGCGGCCACTCGTCCCATCGCGCTGGTGCATCACGGCGGCGTGACCGACCGCCGCTTCGCCGAGGGGAAAGACGAGCTGGTCCACGATTTCGTCAAGGCCGTCCATGACCAGGGACTCCTGGCCGGCGTCTCGGCACACAACCCGGAGTGCATCCGGAGAGTGGCGGACGCGGGCTGGGAGGTCGATTTCTTCATGACCTGCTTCTACTTTCTGACGCGCAAGTTCTTTCACAAACCGGGCGAGCCCGAGACGGAGCCGGAGACGCTCTACTTCAATTACCCGTTCTACAGGAACGACCCGGCGGTTATGACCGAAGTGATCAAACAGGTCGATCAACCTTGCCTGGGGTTCAAGATCCTGGCCGCGGGTCGAAAGTGCAAAGACCAGACGACGGTTCGCGATGCCTTCCGTTTCACTTTCGAAAACATCAAGGACACCGACGGCGTGATCGTGGGCATGTTTCCGTGGTGCTTTGACGAGGTCGGGGCCAACGCGCAATACACGCGCGAACACGGCGACCCGACCAAGCAGGCATCGTCACGCGCTGCCGGCAAGTAGCTCGGCGGCGAACGATACTCGAGGGAGAACGGAAGTCGGCCGGAAGGGCCCTTGCCATCGCGGTCATCCTGTATTTTTCCCTCGCCGTTACGCGAACCGCGGCCGGCCGGGAGAAACGTCAACACATAGGCATCCGCGGCGTTTACGGAAGCGTTCCCGTCGACCTGACCGAGCAGGGCAAGACGCTGGCGGACTACGGCAACAACGCAGTCGTTACGGGGTCCCGTGGACCGACGACGGCCGGCCTCTCTCGCGTGCGGACGTGCGCTGCTTACTTGCGTTTGTTTTCAAACCACACCGGCCCGCCGAACTTGCCCGTCACGACGACGTCCGGATCGCCGTCGCCGTCTAAGTCGACGACCGGGATGTTCAAGCCTGCCCCGATCCCTTCGTTGTAGGTGATCGCGTGCTTGACCCATTCGGGTTTCGGGCCGGGCTTCAGCTCATACCAGTACACGCCCAGCGGGCCGAGGGCGTCCGGGTCGCCGCCGTTGTGGGCCATAAACCGCTTGCCGGTGACCATATCTTGATCGCCGTCGCCGTCGATGTCGGCCAGCGTGATGCTGTGCGCCTGGCTCCATGACTTGTCGATTTCGTGCCGCTCCCACTGGCACTGGTCTCCCTCGCGCGTCTGCTCGAGCCAATAGATGCCGTGGCCGTGAGCGCTGCTGGTTATCACGTCCGGCAGCCCGTCGGCGTTGACGTCGCAGGTGACGATCTGCGGCGTGTGGCCCTCGGCCGGGAGCGGATGTTGCTTCCACGTCCCTTGCCGCGGATCGGCCGGCGCCTCGTACCACGCGCCGGGCCGGAGGACGTCGGGGCGCCCGTCGCCGTTCACATCGCCCACGCCGCCGCCGTAGGGGAGCCGCTGATCGGACACGACGTGGCGAACGACTTGCGTCCGGCCGTCCGCACCTTTGACGGCCTCGTACCACACGGTGGGCCCCACGTGCGGCAGGATTTCCTCGGCCTTGCCGTCGCCGTCGATGTCCCACAGGTCGCCGCACTCGAAGTTGCCGCTTTCGGTGTCGACGTCGGCCTCCGTCCACGTCTCCCCGAACTTGCCCGGGTTGCGGCACCACCAGGACTTCTTGGCGAACCAGTCGCAAGCGACGACGTCCAGCAGCCCGTCGCCGTCGCAATCCAGGGGCAGGTTCATGAAGTCGTGGCGGTAACCCTTGCCTTGCTCGTCCACCTTGCCGCCCAACTCTCGGATCTCGACGGCCTTCCAGTCCGGAGCGAGGTAGAGATAGGCACCCGCCACGATGTCGAGCTTGCCGTCGTTGTTGAAGTCGCCCACGCCGCAGGCCTCGCTGCGAAAATCGCCCACCCGGTGGGCGACGAACTTCACGGGCGACGGGACCGCCCCGGCGGGCTCGGCGGCGGCGAGTTGCACGACGGGCAGAATGAGGATCGCCGACGAGGCGATGACCGACAGCAAGATTGCGAGTTTGATGGGGTAGTTCATTTTCGGTCCTTTCGCAGAAAAAGGGGACCTGGTTTGTTTGTTGTGAAGCATCCTTCGGGCCGTTCCGGCAAAGCAAACCAGGCCCTTTTTCGTTGCCGTACACGACCACGGTTGCTGGCGAGGAACGATCACCTCTTCTCTCCCAAGATCCGTTCCGCTTGTTGCAGCAGGCCTTTCGCCCGGCCGACCACCTTGGGATCACCGCCTGCCGCGACCACCTGTTTCATCGCGTCGGCGACGGCGGCGGGCTCCTTCTTGAGAACCTTCTCCGCGATGGCAACCGCGGCCGTGCCCGCGGCGCCGCGGAGCGCGGGGTCGCGGACGCTGTCCGCCGCGATCGCGAGCCCTTTCGCGGTGGGGTAACGGCCGAGCACCTCGAGGGCTAGCTTCCTTTCTTCGGGCCGCTGGGCGGCCCCGAGGGCGGCTTCGCACATGTCGATGCGCTCGGCCTCCGGGACGTCGAACTGGCGGATGATACGCAGGTAGCCCCGCAATGCGCGAACCTTGTACTTGTCCTCCGCCGAGGTCTTCGCCAGATCGAGCAACGCCGGGGCCGCGGTGGTGTCCATCCACTCACCCAGCAGCCGGCTGCCCAGGTCGCGCATCGCCTCGTCGCTGCTGCGGGCCGCCGCGGCCACACCGGCCAGGGCCTTCGCACCGCCGACCTCCTTGACCAGCTCCAAGAGCGTCGCTTGCGTCTCGGCCGGCGCATCGCGCATCGCGGCGAGCAGCTTCGCGGCCGTGGTGTCGCGATCGGGCATACGGGTACAGGCGGCCAAGAGCGCGCCCTTGGCGGCCTCGGCCTCCTGGGCATCGCGCGGCTTGCAAAGCCGGCCGATTAGCACGTCGAGCCGGTCGAAGCCGGCCGTCGCGCCCAAGGCCCGAATCGCTGCCAGCCGGACCGCCGCGTCTTCGCTGTCGGCGGCCTTGACCAGCTCGGGCACCGCCGACTCGATCCGCCGGGAGCCGACGATCTGGATGAGCACGGCACGGCGCTCGCCCGTCGCGTCGGGAAGACCCCGGGCGATCGCCTTGTCCACCGCGTCGCCCTCCAGCTTGTCGAGGCTTTCGAGCGCCGCCTCGGCGAGCTCGCCCGGTCTCTCGGCCGCGTTCAGCAAAATGGGCACCACGGTAGCGTCGCCGATCTTCCCGAGCACCCGAACGGCCGCGACACGGCCCTGGCGCGAGCCCCGGGCCGCCGCCTCGCGCACGGCAGGCAGGGCCGTGCCCGCGTCGAGGTCGCCGAGCGTGTAGATCAACGCCGACTCGCGGGGATTGTGGGGCGGCTCGTTCCGCATGCCTCCTTGGAGTTCCAGCGTTTCGCCCTCCGCAACGGTGACAACCGTCTCCTTTCCGCCGAGCGTGTAGACAACCTGCAGCTCCTTGACGACGCTCGGCGCCGGATCACCGGCCAGATCGTTCGAGGCTTCGATGGTGGGAATGCCGTCGTTGACGGCAGCAACGATCTTGTTGGTCACGTCCACCCACCGGTCGCCCGCGCCGTAGCGCGCGCTCTTGATGACCGGCGTCTCGGGCTCGGGGCCGGCCGGTTTCGGGGCGCTCGCCTGGCGCAGCTTTTCGAGCTCCGCGACGACGGCCTCGGTGGCTTCGGGACCACCCATCTCGCGCGCCACCCCGAGTCCAACGTCGAACATCTCCCGGTCGTCCGATTGGAGTTGCTCGACCAGCAGCGGCAGACCGGCGGCTCCGCGGGCGAGGATCGCCCCGCGGGTGGCTTCGACGATCCGCTGCTGGGGGAGTTCTGACTGGCGCACGAGGTCGTACAGCCGAACGGCTTCCTTGCTGTCGCCCGATGCCAACGCCTGCTCGGCGCATCGGACGAGCCCCTTCGCCGCGGCCGAGCGGATCTCGGGCCGGGCGCCGGCCAGCGCCGTCTCGAGGGCCTTGGTGGCCGAAGCGCCGCCGATCTTGCCCAGTGCCGCGGCAGCGGCCGAGGCGACGTCCGTATCGTCGTCCTTGAGCTTCTCGGCAAGCGCCGCCACCGCTTTGGCGTCGCGACGCACCCCGATTGAATTGATGACGCCGATCAGCAGCCGCCCCTTGAGCTTGCCCATGGCGTCCCGAAGCGCGGCGTCGGCCTCCGGCCCGGGAATCGCTTCCAGCGGAATCCGCGCCCACGAGGCGAGCTCTTCATCGGCCAAGAGCGGTACGAGCGCGGGCACGGCGTCCTTGTCGCCGCAGAGGATCAACTTTTTGCAGGTGATGGCCTTCTCCGCCTTGGGAGCGTCGGACAAGAGCACGGCGATCAGCTCTTGTTGGCGTTCGCTCGCGGACTGGGCGTCGTCAGCCGCTGCAGCGCAGGCGCAGCCGGCCGCCAAGGCCGCGACGGCGACGGCGCTCATCAGAAAGGTCGCGGGTTGAAGTCGCTTATTCCACATCGATGGGTCTCCTGATTGGCAAATGGATGTTGTGTGATTGGCAGCCAGTTCCGTGCTTCGGGAGAAATCACAGCCGCCACGGCGACCGCAGGGCCTCGCTCCGCAGCCGGTTGGCCTCCTCGTCGTCGATGAAGGTGTGCGTGGCCGGATCGAGCTTCACGGTGCGGCCGAGGAAGATGGCGACGTTCGAGGCGTGGCAGGCGATGTGGCCGTTGCAGGCCACGTCGGCGTTGGCCAGCGGCTGCGATCGCGTTTTGACGCAGTTGAGGAAATCGCGGACGTGGAACGTGGCCGGGTAACCGCCGATTTCTTCGACCTTGCGGCCGGCCAGAAGCGCCGGCGAGCTGAGGGCCAGCTTGCCGCTGTCGCCGGCCTCGACCCAGCCGGTTTCGCCCTCGAACCGCACGGGGCACGAGCCCAGTCCGATCCACCCGTCGCCCCGCAGCACGAGCTCGACGCCGTTGGCGTAGCGTGCGGTGGCGCGGCCTTGATCGGCCGGGTGATACTCGATCGGGAAGGTGTCGTCGGCGCTGTTGGCCCACTGGCAGAGGTCCACGCAGTGCGAGCCCCATTCGAGCACGCCGCCGCCGACCAATCCGCCGCCCTTCTCGAAGTGGAAGGCGCTGCGCATCTGGCCCGCGCTGTAGGGGCGCCAGGCGGCCGGTCCGAGCCACAGGTCCCAATCGGCTTCGTCGCGGGGCGGCAGCGGCTCCCCTTTCCCCCAGCCGCTCATCCCGGTTCCCATTCCGCCCGGGTGGGCGTGGACCGACTTCAGCTTGCCCAGCTTGCCGGTCTGTGCGAGCCGGACCGCAAATTGGAAATGGGGGAGGTTACGACGCTGCGTGCCCGCCTGGAACACCCGGCCGGTGCGGCGGATCGTCTCGGCCAGAATGAGGCTCTGGCTGATGTTCTTGGTGCAGGGCTTCTCGCAGTAGATGTCCTTGCCCGCCTCGGCGGCCAGGACGGTCGCCGTGCAGTGCCAGTTCGGCCCGGTGGCGATGAGCACCGCGTCGATGTCATCGCGGGCGAGCAAGTCGCGCAGGTCGCGGTACGTCGCGCAGTCCTGATTCTTGTATTGGTCGTCGACCCGCTTCTTGACGGCGTCGCGGCGCGAGGCCCTCACGTCGCAAACGGCAACAAACTGCACGTCCGGCTGCTGCAGGAAGCAGCCGAGATCGTAACTGCCTCGATTGCCGATGCCGATGCCGCCCACGGTGATCCGCTGGCTGGGGGCCACGGTGTAGCCGAAGCCCAGAGCCGTGGCCGGGATAAACTGGGGTACGGCCACTGCGGCGCCCGCACCGAGCGCCGTGGTAAGAAACTGTCGTCGGCTGGTAGCCGAGCTTTGCCGGTGCATGATCTTTCTCCTCTTCGGGGGTTAGAGTCTTCAGATGGCGTATGATCGCTTCCTGTGCACGTGCTAAGCCGCCGCGCCCTCGCGGCGGCGCGCAGGGGCACGTATCCTTCGCTCGTCATTGCCGCCAGGGCTCACGCAACGCCTCGCTGCGGAGCCGATTGGCTGGTTCATCGTCAATAAACTCGTTCTTCTTCGGATCGTAGGTCAACTTCCGGCCCAGGAACATGGCGATGTTGGCGGCGTGGCAGGCGATGTGCGACTGGCAAGCCACCAAGTGATTCGCCCGCGGGAGCCCGCGCGACCTGACACAGTTGAAGAAGTCGCGGACGTGGTTGCCCAGCGCGCCGTGATCGCCGGCGGGCTTCTTGAACCACGCGCGAAGCCTCTCCGGGTAAAGCTCGATCTTGCCACTGTCGCCGGTTTCGACCCAGCCGGTTTCGCCCTCGAACCGCACCGGGCAAGAGCCCAGGCCGAGCCACCCGTCGCGTCGCATTACGAGCTTCACGCCGTCGGCATACCGGGCCACTGCGCCGCTGCCTTCGCCGGGCGCGTAGTCGACGGGAACCGTTTCATCGGCATCGGCCGCCCACTGGCAAAGGTCCACACAGTGCGAGCCCCATTCCAGGACGCCGCCACCGACCATTCCCCCGCCCTTCTCGAAGCCCGAGCCCGGCAGGCGGCCGGGGTAGGGCCGCCAGGCCGCAGGGCCGAGGTAACGGTTCCAGTCGATTTCCTCCTTCGGAGGTTCGGGGTGAGCTGTGCCCCAGCCGCTCATGCCCGTGCCCCCGCCGCAACAGGCATGGACCGATCGGAGCTTGCCGAGTCTTCCCTGCCGGGCCAGTTGAATCGCGAACACGAAGTTCGACCCGTTGCGCCGCTGCGTGCCGGCCTGGTACACCCGTCCCGTTCGGCGGAATGTCTCGGCCAGTGCGAGGCTCTCGGCGATGTTCTTCGTGCAGGGCTTCTCGCAGTACACGTCCTTGCCGGTTTTGGCCGCGTAGATCGAGAGCGTCGCGTGCCAGTTGGAGCCCGTGGTGATCAGCACGGCGTCGACGTCGGTTCGGGCCAGGAGTTCGATAAAGTCGCGATACGTTTGGCAGTCCCCGTTGCCGTAGTGCGTGTCGATCATCCGCTTGACCGTCTCGCGGCGATCGGCCCGAACGTCGCAGTTGGCGACCACCTGCACGCCCGGCACCTGCATCATCGTCTTCAGAACGCTCGATCCCCGGCCGCCGATCCCGATGGCCCCCAAGACGATCCGATCGTTCGGCGCCGGTTGCCCGTCACGGCCGAGGGCAGAGGCGGGAATCACGGCGGCGGCGCCGAAGGCCATGGCCGAACGGGCGAGCATAGCCCGGCGGGAGACTTGGTAACTCTTCATGACGGAGTATCTCCTGTATCCAGTTCCTTGTTGAATGCATTCCGGAGAACTCGTAACTCACGCACTTACCTTCTCTGTACCGTCGGAGACTGTCCGGCGTCGGCCGGGGAGAGGGAGGCGGTCAGCCCTCCTCAACGACCTTCAGGCCCATCAAGTTGGCCAGGTGCCGCACGCTCTGCATGTGGTCGCCGTAGAAGACCACGCGGTGCAGCAGCGTCATGGCGTCCTCGGTCTCCAGGATGAGGCTCCAGTCCGCCGCCATCTTGGCCGCGTCGCGAACCTCCGTGACGATCTGCGAGCGACAGCCGTGTACGGCCTTCTCCGGCACGTCGATAATCTCGCCCGTGGACGCCAGGATCGTATCGAGGTTCACGAGCTTGGTGCGGGTGATGACCTGGCCGATGCGGTACTGCACCTCGGGCACGCAGCCGCTGCCGCCGACCTCGGAATGGCCGCGCAAGAGATAAGGCGCCGGTTTGCTGTCCGGGCCTTCCATCTTCAAGGGCGCGGTGCAGTGGGCGGTCCACAGGGCGTTCCGCGACGTGTCAAACGTGGCGTTGCCCTGGAAGCCGGCACGGTCGAAGGCATACTGGAACAAGAGCATGGTCAGCAACGAGTCCATGTCGCCTTCACAGGCCGCGGGCACGCCGCGATCGCGGAGCCGCGCGAACCCCAGGCAGGGAAACCCACGCGGCAGCCAACCCATGCAGGTCCCGATGGCCAATCCGTCGGCCTGTTGCTCTTCGACGAGACGGTCCAGGGCGACGCTGACGCGAGCCGCTTTCTCGATGTCTTCCTTCGTCGGTTCGAGGATCTGTTTCGCGCCCTTGGTCCACGCTTCGAGCTCGGCCTGAACCGCGCCGGCGTCCGCGGCCGTGATCATCTCGTCGAAATCCTTCTGGTCGCAGGCCACCACGTCGGCCCCCAGGCGCTTCTTGACTTCTTCAGGGGAGCGCGCCGGGCTCGTGCCCCGGGCCGGAGGAAACAGCAATATCCTCGTCTGCCGCATCATCGGAATCACGCGCAGCAGCCGGAGTGCTCGCTCCAGCTCGTCGTAGTCGCTGCTGGCCAGCAAAGCGACGCGATGACCTGCGCGGAGCCATCTCGGCGCGTACATCCAGTCATGACCGCTCGCCGGCAGCGAAAACACGGCCATCGGCCGGCCGGCCTCCAAGATGGGTCCCACCACGCGCGTCATCGCAAAACATTGCACGTTGATCGCCAGGACGGGTGCTTCCGGCCCTGCCTTTTCCAGGAGAGCCGCCGTTTCCTGAGGGCTGCGCGACTCCCCCACCAGCAGTTCGACGTTTCCCAGCTTCTTCTCCGCTTCAGTGAGCTGAGCTTTCATGGCCTCGATCTGCGTGATGTCGGCGCCCCACGTGCGATCTTCCGGTACGGGATTGCCCGTGAAGACAACACAGATCCGCGATTTGCCGCGCGGCTGCGAAGGCGGCGACTCGGAAGCCCTCGCGTGCGTCCACGCCGCGCCGGCGAGCAGCAACCCGCCTGCGGCGCCCGTTCCCAGAAACTCCCTTCGCGTGCAGTGTTCACACATCGCCAATCCCCTTTTTCAAGTGTGACCGTCGGATCCCATTCCCAGCCCTCAGAGGCTTCCCGCGCCCGCTGAGGCGACAAACCGGAACGCTATTGTCACCCCACTCAGGTCCGATTGTCAAGAAAACGCCGCCCGCATGCCCGGCGGCTTGACCACACAGGGCCGGCGCGGGACCGCGTCGCGGCTCCCGCCCGGTCCGCATCGCGGCGAGGGATCGCGGGAAAGGAGCGTGATCCCTACGCGATGGGCACGACCTCGATCCCGGAAAGCTCGCAATATTGCTTGAAGAGCCGGTCCACCCGGCCGTAGATGAACGGCTGGTGGAAGCCCTTGCAGTCGCGGGGGTCGGCCACGTCGTCCATCTGCAGGTCGACCGACGTGCGGCATCCGCCGGCGGGCGGGGTGTCGATGTTCCCCGCCACCTTGCCGGTTCCCACGATCAACTGGCCCGGGCCGTTGAAGTCGATGACGGTGACCGGTTCGCCGACCGGCCAAATCACTTGCGGCGAGACGCCGATGGCCGACTCGCTGTGGCTGCGGAGGATGAAAGGCACCGGGTCCTTGTCGAACCCCCGGAGTCTTGTGGGCGACGAGCAGTGGGCGCCCATCAGCGTGCCCGTGACCGTGTTCGGACAGGGGTCCTGCATAAAGCCCGGGCGCCCGGTTAGCAAGGCACACAGGCGCAGGGCGATGGCCGAGTTCCAGTCACACTCGCAGCAGCCCACGCTCCCTTCGTCGTTCAGCAGCATCCAGGCGATGCAGGGCGGGGCGTCGATTCGCCGGCTACCCACCAGGCCCAGACAGTTCAGCGAGATCCCGTCGCACTTCTCGTCGGCCATGAGCTTCTTGGCGATGAAGTAGTTCTTGGCCGCCTTGAAGACGTCTTGCGGGCTGGGCTCGCGGGTGGCCTTCGCCCGTTTGCTCAGATCGGCGGCCAGCTTCTTCATTGCGTCGGTGTCGCCGATCGTTTTGATCTCTTCCTCCCACCGCGTCAGCGGGATGTAATGGAGCGTGGTGCCGATCACGTCGAGCACCTTGTCTTCCGTCTTGTCGCCGTTGACGATCAGCAGCCGGCTGGTTTTCATGTCGAAGTTGGTCTTCAACAGGTGTACCCCCTCGGCCAGCCACTCGAGATCCTGCGTGGCGGCGACCAGCGTCTTGGGCTGGTTGCGGGTCGGCTGCAAGTGGCCGGTAAAGGACGTGCCCATCGGGCTGAAGACGATGGTCGGGATGTCCTTAGGCCGCTCGGCCACGAACCGGTTGGTCTCCTTCCAGCCGGCGTTGAGGCTCATGACGGTCACGATGACGCCGTCGGGCGGGCTCTTCGCGCACTGTTCGAGGAAGGCGTTCATCGCGCCCGCGTCGGCGATCGGCTCCTGCGTGATCTCCAGCTCGACGTCTTCCTTCTTCGCCGCGTCGGTCATCAGCTTGCAGTAGTCGGCCTGCCGGGCCTTGATGTCGTACGACGCGCCCGGCCAGCCCATCCAGTACCGATCGGTCTTGGGACGGACGAAGACGGCGCGGATGCGGGCCCGGGCCGGTTTGGCCGGCTCACCGGCCACCGCACTGGTGGCCCATCCGGAGAGCATCGACTTGGCCGCCAACGCCCCGGCGCACACAACAGTCATGAAGTCGCGCCGCCCGATCGAGCGGCAGCAGCCACACTCGAAGCACGGTTCGCCCTGGTCGTGTTTGTGATACGTCTGCATGACCAATTCTCCCATAAAAGGAATTTATGGTTCCCGCCGCGCTGTCCCCGTATCCGCCGGAACATACGGCGGCGCGCGTTGCCGCGCGGGGGGCAGCCCGCACGAATTCTGGTCGTCAAGACAACCATCTCTGACACCTTGTCTCGGCGCGTCACTTCACCGGCGCCGGCACGTGGTATAGCTCCAGCTCCCAGATTCGGGCCAGGTCCTTAAGCCCCCGCGTCACCAGCAGACGCACGCGCGTGGTGGTAATGGGCTCGAACCGGGCGTGCCAGTCGATCTGCTCGTTGCCGGTCACCGCCGTGCCGGGGACGTCGCGGAACTCTTGGCCGTCGTGGTATTGGAGCACGAAGTCGATGTTGGGTGAGAACGGCCCGCCGGGGCCGACGCGGCCGCTCACCACGCGCACGGCGTTGATCGGCTGCGGCCGCTCCCAGCTCAGCTCGGCCCAGGCGGGCAGTTCCGCGGCGCTGGTCCATCGGGCACGGTCGTTGCCCAGATCGATCCGGCCGTCGTTAATCGCCTCGGGCGGGAAACCGTGGGGGTCGTAGCGGCTGGAGACGGTGACGGCCGCGGTCCGCGCCAGGTTCGGCCCGGCCGACTCGAGCCACTCGGGCGGCTTCAGTGCGACGGACACGGGGTCGCGGCCCACGCCCTGGGTCATCAGCTCCTTCAGTTCGTCGAGGTAATTGGTGTAGACGTCGCGGGGGCGGCCGTCGTACCTCTTGCAGATCGAGGCGGCCATGCCCACCACTTCACCCATCATGCCGGTGGTCCGCATCACGCGGACCGACCCCAGCGCCACGTGGGTCACGCTGATGTTCCGCCCGGCCATGAACAGGTTCTCGACATTGCGGCTGTACAGGCAACGGTACGGGATCGGATAGGGTTTGAAGCGGCGGAACTCGGCATGGGAGCGGAACGGCTCTTCGCCTTCGACGGTCGATGGCTTGGGATAGTGTAAATCAATGGGCCAGGTGGCCGTGACCGCGGCGTCCGGATAGGGCCGGGCTTCGTCGAAGTCCTGCTGCCGGAGGATCACGTCGCCCAGCAGCCGGCGCGACTCCCGCTTGCCCGCGACGTAGGCCACCCAGGCGAGCTTCAGCCGGGCGTACTTCTGTCGGTCCGGAGCGTGGTTCTTCTGAAAGGCCCAGTTGCCGAACGCCGCCCGGAGCCCGTGGTCGCGAATCCGTTCCGCCTCGGCGATCTTGTCGCGCGTAAACCCCGTCTCCCAGTTCCAGCTCCCCACGGTGGCCCGCTGGTAGCTCTTCTCGTCGAACTGCACGGCCCAGGGGCACTCGGGGAACCTGGTCGGCTCGTCGGTCGGCTTGGAGTTCCAAAGGACCGACGTGCCGAGGGTCTGTTGGTCGGCCTTTTCAGGGGCGAGCGACTCGCCGGTTTCGTCGCGGCCCTCGCGTCCGTAGCGGTAATCGGCCCCGGCCAGGCAGCCGATCGTGCCGTCGCCCGTGCAGTCGGCGAAGAGCTTGCCCGGGAACCGCAGCTCCCGGCCGGTGCGGACGTCCTTGGCGATCACCGCGGTGATGCGTTTGCCCTGGGTCTCGACCTTGTAGGCGTGGGTATTGAGGAAAAGCTGGAGCTTCTCCTCGGCCTCGATCACGCGGAGCTTGCGGTCGTCCTCGTAGTTGGCCGCCTCGCGGGAGATGCCCTGTGAGCGGGGGCCGATCTCCCGGACCACGCCGCCCAGGGCCGGATACGGGGGCTTCTGCGCGTCGCCGACTAAATGCACTCGGACCTCGGAGCTGTTCACGCCGCCCAGCACCGGCCGGTCCTGGATCAGCGCCACGTCGAGCCCCAGCCGGGCCGCCGAGATGGCCGCGCAACACCCGGCCACGCCGCCGCCGACCACCACCAGGTCGAAATCGCCCGCGTCGGCCGGCTGCTCGGGCAGGCCCAGGAGCTTGTGGCGGAACTCGGTCAATTCCGCCCCCTCGTTGGGCGGGTTCAGATCGGGCTCGGTCGTCAGCAGGACCGCGTCGCAACGGCCGTCGAAGCCGCTGAGGTCGTTCAGCGTCAGGGTGACCTTCGCGCCGGCCGCGTCGTCGCCGCCAACCGCGATCGTTCCGCCGTCCTGCCAATGCCACTCGGTCCCCTCGGTCCCGAACACCGTCTTCAGCGCCACGCCGTCGACGAGAACCTGGAACTTGCCGGGCGGATCGGCCACGTTCCAGGGCGCGGTCCAGTCGCGGGTGCGCACCAGCACACGGTACGTGCCCGCGGCGGGCAGGGCGACCGTGGTCTTCGCGTCTTCGACCGGCACTCCCAGCCCATGGGCCATCAGGAAAGGCGAGCCCATCTGGTCCATGAACTGCTGGTCGATGACCCAGCCGCCGACGGAGTCGAACCCCTCGGCCTCGACCAGCACGGTGTGGTGTTTTGCCGCCGCATCCGCCGCCGGTGCCGCCGTCAACAACGTCGACCAGGCCAGCGCGGCCGTCACGAGGGGAACACATCTCATCGGGGGATCTCTTTCAGGTAGATGTTCTTGAAGTAGAGCGTGTTGCCGTGGTTCTGCAGCTCGATCTGGCCGGTGGAATAGATGGGCTTATCCCGCTCCCAGTAGTTTTCCATCACCACGTCGTCGACCACGAGCTCGTCGTTGAGCCACACGCTGACCTTCTCGCCGACCATCCGGATGCGGAACGTGTTCCACTCGCCGATCGGCTTGTCGGCGCACTTCAACGGCTTCGAGGGGTTCTTCTTGTTGTTGTACAGTCCGCCGGAGCCTTCCGTACGCTGGTTGAAGTCCCAGATCTGGACCTGCGGCGTGCCGCGGAGGTAAATGCCGCTATCGCCGTGCGGCAGGATCTTCCAATCGACGTAGAGCTCGAAGTCGCCGTAGTCTTTCGCGGTGCAGAGGCTCTTCCCCTTGCCGTCGAAGACCAGCGCGCCGTCGACGACCTTCCAGTGTTCGCGCATTGCCGCGTCGGCCTTCTCCTGGGCGGCGGCCAGCTCGTCGGGGCTCATGGCGGCTCGGCTCTTCGGGTTCCCGACCAGCCCCTTCCAGCCGGTGAGGTCCTTTCCGTTGAACAGTGCCACGAAGCCCTCGGGCGGCGTGTTGTCCGCTGCCAGCGAAATGTCCACCCCGGCGGCGGCCAGCAAGACGCCCAAGCCCATCGACAACAGCCCCCTCATGGTCAGCTCCTTTCTCGGTAGTGCGATCGGGAACGAAAAAGGGACCTGGTTTGTTTTGTGCGAAGCAGGTCCCTTCTTCGTTGCGGGCGGCTACGTCGCCGTCCCGGGACGCTACCATTGTGTCCTCCGCGGGGTCCCGTGTCGAGAGTCGAGCCGAATGCCACGGTATTTCGGGAAACCCGAGCCCACGGCGCGCAGATTCCGGCCGGTTCCGTCGTAAGTACACCGTAGAGAGGCCCCACCAGGCGGCACGCCTGCCGGTCGCCGGCCAGGCCGCAGCCCTAGCTCCATGATTTGCACCTTAGCGGCCTGGTCGGCGCCGGCGCTTGTGGGGGAAGAAAAAGGGGACGGAGCTGATTTGTGCGAAGCACCCTTCGGGCCGTTCCGGCAGATTAGCTCCGTCCCCCCTTTCCTGGGCGACGGCCAGACGGCGCGATGGCGAACCGCTCGAGCACCTCCGGAGTGTCACGGACTCGGGCCCCCCGCCCTCTCCAGAAGGGCTCGGCACCCGGAGGTGTCTCGGGCGGCCTTGTCCCGATTCGTGTGCTAGATACTAGAAAGCGGGTGCGCTCCGAAAAAGGGACCTGGTTTATCTTGCCGGAACGGCCCGAAGGGTGCTTCGCACAAGATAGACCAGGTCCCTTTTTCGGACCCGCACAACCGTTGCCACCCCGATCACCCTTGCGACACGAATCGGAAGACCCCATGGCAGGCATGACCGGGTTCCATCGAAGCACCTGCGAACAACTGGCCAGGGACGGATCGTCCCAGGAAGTGCGAGCGCTGGCGGCCGCCATCGGAAAAATCTTCGAGTGGCTCGACGGGAGTTTCAGCGACCGGCGGCGGATTTTCACCGAACTGCGGGGAATCAAGGGCCAGCTCAAGACGATCAGTCAACGCCCGGGCAACGCTGGTCATCCCGCCGCGGCCATCGAGCGGCGGGACTTCTGAAGCGCCGTTAGCCCTTCGGCCGCGTCATGGGGCGAAACTGTAGCTCGGTCTGCCGGGCGGCGCGCACCGCCTCGACCGCTTCGTGGTAGAACTTCTCTTGGGCGCGGACACGGGGACCTCGGCGAGCGACCGCCTCGTAGGTCCCCTCGGGCGTCAGTCGCCGGGCCTTCATGTTGTCGGCGAAGTAGGTGCGCAGGATCTCGATCAGGCGCCGCCGCCGGTCGGGGTCGACCACGGGAAAGAGGATCTCCAGACGCTTCTGCAGGTTGCGGACCATCCAGTCGGCGCTGCTTAAGTAGACCTCCTCGTGCCCGCCGTTGCGGAAGTAGAAGATCCGGGCGTGCTCCAGGAAGCGGTCGACTATCGAGACGACCTCGATGTTCTCGGAAACGCCTTCCACACCCGGGCGCAGGCAACATATTCCGCGCACGTTGAGCATCACCTTCACGCCCGCCTGACTGGCCCGGTACAGGGCCCGAATCACGTCGGTGTCTTGAAGCGAGTTGGTTTTGGCCATGATCAGGCCCGGGCGATCGGGGGTCGACGCCTGAATCTCGCGGTCGATCATGTCGATGGTCCGCTGCTTCAGGCCCGTGGGCGAGATCACCAGCTTCGACCAGCCCACCGATTCGGAATAGCCGGTCAGCAGGTTGAAGAAGGCGGCGACGTCGGCGGTCACGTCGCGGTCGCAGGTCAAGAGCCCCACGTCGGAGTAGAGCTTGGCCGTCTTGTCGTTGTAGTTGCCGGTGGCCAGATGGACGCAGCGGCGGATGCGGGCCGCCTCGCGGCGCACGATCAGCAGGGCCTTGGCGTGGGTCTTCAGCCCCGCGATGCCGTAGATCACGTGGCAGCCGGAGTCCTCGAGGCGCCGGGCCCACTGGACGTTTTGGGCCTCGTCGAAACGGGCCTTGAGCTCCACGAGCACGGTCACTTCCTTCCCGTTCTCGGCCGCCCGCTCCAAACAGCGGATGATCGGCGAGTCGCCGCTGGTGCGGTAGAGCGTCTGCTTGATGGCCAGCACGTTGGCGTCGCGCGACGCCTCCTCGACGAGCTGCACGACCGAGTCGAAGCTCTCGTAGGGGTGGAACAGCAGCACGTCGTGGTCCTGCACGGCCGACCAGAGGTCCTCGGCCCCGATCAGGTCGCGGGGCTGCTGCGGCGGCCAGTCGGCGTCCTTCAGCTCGTCGAAGCCCTCACGCCCCACGATCTCCCACAGCGCGGTCGGGTCGAGCATCCCGTCGACCTCGTAGACCTCCTCGACGCGCAACCCCAACCATTCGCTGAGCCAGTCCTTGATCCGGGAGTCCGGGCCGGCGGAGACGGTCAGGCGTACGGCGGCCCGGCGGCGCCGCGAGAGGACCGCGTCCTCGACGGCCTGGAGCAGGTCCTCCGCGTCGTCGTCGGAAACGGCCACGTCGGCGTCGCGGGTGATGCGAAACACGGCGGTGACGAGCACCTCGCGCCCGGGGAACAGGGCGGGCACGTTCTCGGCGATGACGTCTTCCAGCCAGGCGAGCTCGACGCCCTCGCTCCCCCCCAAGGAGACGAACCGGGGAAACTGGCTGGGCACCGGCACCACGACGATCTTCTCTTCCCTCTCGTCGTCCGGCCCGGGGGCCAACAGCGCGGCCACGTGCAACTGCAGATTGGACAACAGCGGCGGGGGCTTCAGGTCCTGGATGGCCACGGGCGTGAGCACCGGCTGGATCCGCTTGACGAAGTAGCCGGCCAGGAACTCCCGCTGCTGGTCGTCCCACTCCCGGCGCTCGTGGACGTGGAGGCCGTGGTCCGCGAGCTTGTGCAGGCAATCGCGTATACCCCGGGCCTGGTCGTCGACCATGCGGTGGACTCGCTGGCTGATTTGCACAAGCTGCCCGGCGGGGGTCAGCCCGGCGGGATCGGTGCGGCGCACCCCGGCGGACCGCTGCTGCATCAACCCCGCCACGCGGACCTGGAAGAACTCGTCGAGGTTCGAGCTGACGATGGCCAGGAACTTCAACCGCTCCAAGAGGGGCAGCTCCTCCGAGAGCCCCTCCCGCAGCACGCGGTCGTTGAACTCCAGCCAGCTCAGCTCGCGGTTGATGTACAGCTCGGGTGATTTGAGCGGGTCTTTGGCCATCTCCGTCTCCCAGGGCGGCTCGAAGCCGCAACCCAACCGCGGGCTTGCGCCCGCGGCCACAAACACGCCCGCAAGGAGTCCTGGCTCCTGACTCCTGGCTCCTGACTCCTAGATCCTGTGTTCTCCCTACCCCTCCTCCAGCCGAACCTTCACTCCGTAAATATCCTCGAACAGGTCGCCCTTCGCGGCGATGGCCCGCTCTTCCAACAAGAGGTCGGCCTCTCCGGGAACGTAGACGAGCAGCTCGTCCCCGTCGCGCTGGAACTTCAGCTTGGTCACCTCGCGGACGTGGCCGCGGGCCAAAGCGTCGGCCATGCGCAGCAGCGCGGCCAGCTTGTTGACCACCACCCGCGAACGGCGCGGCAGCGACAAGTAATCCACGTGCGACGGCTTGGGCACGCTGCGGCGGTGGTAACGGGCCACGTGGGCCACGATCTCGATCTCCTCGCGGCTGAGCCCGAATATCTCCGAGTTGGAAATCAGGTAGTAGCTGTGCTTGTGGTGCGCGCGGTTGCTCACCACGCTGCCGATTTCGTGCAACAGGCCGGCCACGCGCAACAGCAGCCGGTGCCGGGCCCCCAAACCGTGCTCGGCCTTCAGCTCGTCGAACAGCCGAACCGCCAGCTCGGCCACCGTCTGTCCGTGGTCCAGATCGACGCGGAACTTCTCGGCGATGCTCGTGGCCGAATGGATCACGCCGGCCAGCACCGCCTCGTCCTCCTGGCCGGTGGCCTCACGGGCCAAATCCAACAGCAGCCCGTCGCGCATCGAGACGTTCGAGACGATCATCCGGTCCACGCCCGTCCGGTGCAGCAGGATTTGGTAGACCAACAGGGCGGGGTTGAGCGTCTCGGCTTCGGCAAAAGGCAGACCGTACTGCTTCGAGAGCTCCTCAGCGGTGTGGCGGCAGCAGCGGGCGACGAGCCGGTCGAACGGCTCCCGCTTCACCGCCGCAAGGTGGGCCGACCCGGTCGGCTCGCCGATCTGCCGGGCGGCGAAGCGTGCGTCGCCCCCCACCGCAATGAACGACTCCACGTTGTCCAGGGGAAGCGAGCCCCGGGAGGTCGCCAGCATGTTGATGATCTGCTGGCGCAAGAGCTCGGCGGAACGCTCGGGCGGGTCCTCGCTGGTAAGCAGCAGTTCCTGGAGCCGGATCGAACCGAGGCGCAAGCTCTGCGAGGTGATGATCTGGCCTTCTTGGAGGATCGTCAGCATGGAGCCGCCACCGCCGACGTCGACGATCAGGGCCTCGTTGTGGTTGATCCCCAAGGCGTCGCCCACCGCCTGGCGAACCGCGGAAACCGTCAACCGGCTCTCCTCCGAGGGCGCGATCACCTCGAGCTGGATGCCGCTGGCCATCAGCACGCGGTCGAGGAACGTGTCGGTATTCGTGGCTTCTCGCAGGGCGCTGGTGCCAACGGCCCGGATCCGCTCGACGTGGTAGAGGTCCAGCACCTGGCGATAGTCGCGCAACACGGCCACGCCGGCCCTCATGCTCTGGCTGCTTAGGCGACCGAGTCGAAAGGCGTCCTGGCCCAGGCGCACCGCCCGGTGCAGGCGCTCGAGTGGCTCGACCGAGCCGTCGGGCAACACCTCGGCCACGACCATGCGGATCGAGTTCGACCCCACGTCGATCGCCGCGACCGTGGTGACCGCGGGGGACTCGCCGTCGGCAGGATGCGTCGGGTCCATGGCGTGATTCATTACGGTCTTCGCGTGCTCGGCGCCAAACTCCGAGGCTGTCCGGAAAGTGTTTGTAGTGACCCGATTCATCGGGTCTGGCTGCGGAAAGGCGGCCTTTGGCGGGTCCAGGACCGCATGAATGCGGTCACTACGAACTTTTCGGACAGCCTCTCAAACCGTCGAGTTGGCGAAACCAAGGGGAACGCTTTATTCTTCCCATCCCCGGCGGGGGGTCAAGGGGCCGTCCGACGGGAACCGGAGGCCGCCGGAAGGGGGAAAAGGGGGAAGAGTCCTCGGGCGGAACGAAAAAGGGACCCGGTTTGTCTTGCCGGAACGGCCCGAAGGGTGCCCGGCACAAAACAAACCAGGTCCCTTTTTCGTTGCCTACTGGCCCACGGTTTCCGCCGCCGCCGAGGCCCCGTTGCCACCCGTCGCCGCCAGCGACCGGGCCCGCCGCCGCAACTTCTTCCTGCGCCGCGGCTTGGCACCTTGGGCGGGCGATTCGTCGGAAGAGACCTGCTCCTCGCCGGCGGGCGGTTGCTCGGGCGCGTGCTCGGCCGGGTGACCGTCGCGCTGGAGCGTCTCGACCAGCCGCTCCCACTGCCGGTCGGCCCGGAGCTGCTGCCAATACGCCACGAGCTGCTCGAAAAGCGCCCGCCGCCGGGCCCGTCGATCGTCGGCGAGATGCTCGATGCCCGGCCTGAGCCGTTCGTACGGGCCGTCGTCGCCGAATCGCCCCGCGATCCGCCGCCGCTCGTCCCGGCCGAACGCACGAAGGTCCTCGACCCACACGTCGCAATCGTGGACGTCGCCCAAGAGCGTCTGCAACTGCTTGACCGCCTTCACGTGCTCGGCCAGCCCGCCGTCGTAGACCGGGTCGGAGATCTCCACCGTGTAGCGAAGCCGCTTGGCCGCGATGCGCATGGCGTGGTGTTGCTCGAAGTCCTCGGGCTCGTCCAGGCAATCCTCAAAGACCAGCAACGAATCGAGGTGCTCGAGGATCGCCGTTCGGGTTCGCGCCACGGCGACCCGAGTCCGCACACAGGCCGGCGTCCCGTTGTTCTTCCTGAGAACCTTGTCGGTGACCGCCTGGATCTCCTCGAGCACGCCGCTGGCCTGGAACCGGTCGACGGCCTCGATCACCTGGCCCTGAAGTTCTTCGCGCTCCTTTTCTCTTTGCACCAGGAGGCGCGCGATGCCGGGGCAATGGGCCTCCTCGTCCAGCTCGTGCAGAAAGCCGCAGACGAACGCGATCTGCACGTCTTTGTCCCGCGCCGCGCCCAGGCCCTCGGTAACGCGGCGGACGTGCTTGCGCCAGCGCTTCCATCGCTTGCGCTTGGTGCAATCCCGGAACAGCCCCAGGGCGGCCCTCAGCCGGCGCGAAGCCACCCGCGCCTGGTGAACGCATTCGACGTCTTCCGCCCGGCGCGCACCGTCGAGCTGCCTGGTCAGGCGTCGGGCCTGTTTGCGCATGTACCGCGCAGCCAGCAGGCGGAAGCCCTCGTCGATCTTGGGTTTCTTTCGCTTTCCCATGCCCGAGAACCAGGGGATCGAGAGAACACCGCACGCTAACGGGGCGCCAACATGACTCCAATTCTAGCTGCGAACGCCCCCGCCCGCCACGTCCCGCCTCGGGTGGCATCAAACCACCCCTCCGGCAGCCGGAAAAATGGGCAAACTCTCGCGGGTCCCCTCGAGAGCAGCTTGGGGGCCATAGGATGTCTGAATCGGCTCCTTCGACTCGGATTCCCCTGCAAAGCAAGGGGCCTCATCGAATCCTAACTGAACGCTAACAACGGCCACCCCTCTGACGGACGGCCTGGCCCCATCAAACCACCCGGGAGACCTATGCGCGTCACGCCGGGTCGGCGCCGCCGTCCGGCGCCGATTTGCCGCGCGGATTTTGCGGCGGCTTGTGGAAAATCTGTCGATCCCAACCGCCGTCGTCGAGCCTCGCGGCCCACCTGTGCCACCGCCGCGTTGCTTGCCGCGCGACGGTCACCCGACTACCATGACCTGGTCGCAACCGGAGCGTGGCTACCCGCCGGGCTCGCCGTGCACCGTCGCCGCCGAAACACGATCGGACGTTCTTTATCAACGGGAGGGTTAGTCATGAGCGCACACGGTCGGAGTATCGTGGTCATGGTGTTGGGGGTTTTTTTGGTAGGCGCCGCCGTCGCCCCGCTGCGGGCCGAGCCGCCCAAGCCGTTTCAGTCCATCGGCAGCATCGAGCGCCTCGACCCGCGCTTCGACAAGCTGGTGCCGCCCGACGCCAAGCTGGAAAAGCTGGCCGAGGGCTTCGAGTGGTCGGAGGGGCCGGTCTGGGTGCCCAAGGGCGCCTGCCTGCTCTTCTCCGACATCCCCAACAACGCCGTGATGAAGTGGAAGCCGGGCGAGGGGCTGACCCGGTTCCTCAAGCCGGCCGGCTACACCGGCTCCGACCCCCGCGGCGGCGAACTAGGGTCGAACGGCCTCTTGCTGGACGCGGCCGGGCGCCTGGTCCTCTGCCAGCACGGCAACCGGCAGGTCGCCCGACTCGAACCCGACGGGACCTTCACCACGCTCTGCGACCGCTATCAGGGCAAACGCTTCAACAGCCCGAACGACGCGGTCTACAAGTCCAACGGCGACCTCTACTTCACCGACCCGCCCTACGGCCTGCCCAAGATGGCGGCCGACCCGGGGCGGGAGCTGGACTTCTGCGGCGTCTATCGTCTGGGCGCCGACGGCGAGGTCACGCTATTGACCAAGGAGATGACCCGCCCCAACGGCATCGGCTTCTCGCCCGACGAGAAGACGCTCTACGTGGCCCAGTCCGACCCCAAGCGGGCGGTCTGGATGGCCTTCGACGTCAAGCCGGACGGCACCCTGGGCACGGGCCGCGTGTTCTACGACGTCACCCGGCACGTGGGCAAGCCGGGCTACAAGGGCCTGCCCGACGGGCTGAAAGTCGACCGCCAGGGCAACCTCTTCGCCACCGGCCCCGGCGGCGTGTGGGTCTTCACCCCAGACGGTACCCCCCTGGGCCGCATCAACCCCGGCCAGGCCACCGCCAACTGCGGCTTTGGCCAAGACGGCTCGATGCTCTATCTCACGGCCGACATGTATCTCTGCCGGATCAAGACAAGCACGAAGGGGCTGGGGTTCGAATAGGGGCAACGCCGCCAACTTCCTGCACGACGGTCGGGCGTGCTGAAGACGCGACGGGCGATGCGAGCGAAGCGTCTTGGCGATAGCTGCGGGGCGCATCGGCGGGGCGACCTCCGCAGGTTGCGCCGGGCTCCAGCGCCGATGGCAAGATTTCCGTTACGGTCTCAAGTACCAGCCACTGGGGGGAACTGACAAGGAGCACTCAAGAGGCCGGAAGTGGAAAGCCGGCCGCAAAACGCGGGGGGCCGTGCCGACGCGGGGATTGCCCGACCGCCAGGCGCTGCAAATGCTGCCGCTGGCTTGGGCCATCGTTGCGGCGGAACGGTCCGGCTCAGTAGAATCGAGGTCATGGTCCGTCCGGGCGGTTACCTGCCGAATGGGGAGGGGGGTGGCGGCTTTCAGACCACCCATTGGAGTCTGGTGCTGCGCGCCGGGAAGCGGGCCGATCGGGGGGCGGATTCGGCCCTGGCGGCGCTTTGCGAGCGGTACTGGTACCCGCTGTACGCCTACGTGCGGCGGCGCGTTGCGGACGCGGGCGAGGCGCAGGACCTGACCCAGGAGTTCTTCGCCCGGCTCTTGGAGAAGCAATACCTGGCGACGGCCGACCCCCGGCGGGGCAAGTTCCGCTCCTTTCTGCTGACGTCGCTAAAGCACTTCCTGGCCAATGAGTGGGACCGGGCCCGTGCCCGAAAGCGGGGCGGGGGAGTTCGCACCCTGTCGCTCGACCTGGAATCGGGGGAGTCTCGCCTCCGCCTGGAGCCGTCCCACGACCTGACGCCCGAGCGGCTCTTCGAACGGCAATGGGTGCTGACGCTCTTGGACCTGGTGATGGGCCGGCTGCAGGAAGAGTACGAGTCCTCGGGCAAGGCGGCCCAATTCGCGCGGCTCAAGGGGGCCTTGACCGGCGGCGGCCGGCTTCCGTATGCCGCGGTGGCCGCGGAGCTGGGCATCTCCGAACCGGCCGCTCGGCAGGCGGCCAGCCGGCTGCGAAAGCGCTACCGCAGGCTGCTCCGCGAGGAGGTCGCGCAGACCCTGGCGGAACCGGGCGACGTGGACGAGGAAATCAGGAGTCTGTTCGACGTGCTCGGAAGCTAGACCCCCACGAGGCATCGGGGCGTTGTGGAAAATCGCCGTCACGTTTTCCGCCGTTTGCTTCAGAGATGGGTAGAGGCCCGAATACGAAAGGCAAACTGGCCATGAGCGAACGCGTTCTCTGTCCCCAGTGTGGCGGCGAAATCCCCGCCGGCTCGCCGGCCGGGCTTTGCCCTAAGTGCTTGGTGCTGGCCGGGTTAGAGAGCCGGCCGGCCGACGATGCGAAGCTCGCCCCGACCGAGCCGTCGCCCCAGGCGGCGTCGTCCGGCTTCGTGCCGCCGACGATCGAGGAGCTGGCGGCCCGGTTCCCACAACTGGAGATACTTGAACTACTCGGCAGAGGGGGTATGGGGGCGGTCTACAAAGCCCGGCAGCCTGGCCTGGACCGGCTGGTGGCCGTGAAGATCCTCCCGCCGGAGGTCAGCGCCGACCCGGCCTTTGCCGAGCGGTTCACCCGGGAGGCCCGGGCGCTGGCCCGGCTCAGCCACCCGAACATCGTTGCCGTCTACGACTTCGGCCGGACATCTGCTCCCCTCTCCCCCGCGGGGAAAGGGGCTGGGGGTGAGGG
>Ga0180437_10003313_pt1 | contig 24132 bp, 21 predicted proteins | sample SS_ome_4_FD_132410 | JGI IMG/M metagenome (GOLD analysis project Ga0180437, IMG submission 132410) | Hypersaline lake sediment archaeal communities from the Salton Sea, California, USA - SS_3_D_1 metaG | ecosystem: Environmental > Aquatic > Non-marine Saline and Alkaline > Hypersaline >... | reverse complement strand
TGTGTTCGATTTTTATAAAGGGGCAGATATCTCTGAACGCCTTGGCCCGGTTCGAGTGACCCAGGCAGGTCTTTTATCACCAAAGGAAGTTCTGGTGGGAATGTGGATAACATTTGCGGCTGCGGGATTTATTGGATTTTTCCTGTTCTTGCAAGTAGGCTGGCCAGTTCTGGTGATTGGCCTTCTGTCCATTGTTGCCGCAATAGCATATACTGGCGGCCCTTTTCCGTTGGGATACTATGGGCTGGGCGATCTTACTGTATTTATCTTCTTCGGACCGGTAGCTGTTTGTGGAACATATTTTATTCAGGCTTATAGACTGGATTTTCCGGTTTTCATCGCTTCAATACCGATCGGATTATTAATAACCGCAATTCTGGTTGTTAATAACCTTCGGGATATTAAGACAGACGAAGCAGTTGGTAAAAAAACACTAGCAGTAATGCTGGGTGTCAGGAGCACCAGGTATGAATACATGATTTGTCTTTTACTATCATTTGTTTTTCCAATATTTATGCTGTTATTTGGATATGTTTCGGTCTGGGTAGTGTTGGTTATGCTGGCGCTGCCCTTTGCATTCTCATTAATTCGTTCAGTATGGCAGGATATCGGGCGAACCCTAAATAGAACACTTGCTGGAACAGGTCAATTAGTCCTGGTATTCAGCTTGTTGTTCTCCGTGGGGATCATTATCCCGGTTATGATAGTTTTCTAAAAAAAAGTTGTCAGCGAATAAATTTCCAGGAAAAATTCCTTTTTTCATACCAGTCCACGGAAAAATAAAGTCCCAATCCCATAATACTGAGTACAACAATTCCAGCATACATTGCCGGGAAATCGAATAGGGTGCTGCCGTTAAGGTAAATGTAATATCCTAATCCCCATCTGGTTGCGAACAACTCCGCGATATATAAGACCGCCACAGCAGTGCCTACGGATTGTCGCAGAGCAGTAAGTATCGCTGGAAGACTTGCGGGATAGTATACGAATTTGAATAACGCTCTTCTGCCCGCACCCAGACTGCGAACACTCTGGATTAACTCTGGATGGATGTTCGAAGCTTGATCCCTGACGAGAACCAATATTTGAAAGAAAAGGATTATATATATAATCACGATTTTCGGCAGAAAGCCAATACCAAGTAATAAAAGCAAAATTGGAACAAAAACTACTTTTGGGATAGGATAAAGCAAATACACTATGGGAGAAAAAATGCGGTTCAATCTACTCGATTGACCAAGAATGATCCCGATCGGCGCGGCAGTCAGGATGGCAAGCAGGGTGCTCATGACTACCCTGTAGAAACTTGCGAGAAAATGTCCGGGTAATTCTCCATTGAATGTTTCAAATATAAGCGCTTGCAGCACTTCTAGTGGATATGGAAGTATTGGTCTGTTTACAATAATTGCTGCCAGCTGCCATGTGAGGAGCAGTGCTAGGATCGCAAATACCAGATCACGTTTTTTCATATTCTTCCATCAGACTTCTTAGTTGTCGGATCCGAATTTGGTAATCATCCGTATCACGGAACTCCATGCTGTGGGATTCAAAATTTTCTATTATGCACGGTTCTGAAATTGGCGGATTACCCAGCAAGAGGATATATTGGCCCATTAAAGCAGCTTCTTCAATCGAGTGGGTAACGAGAATTAAAGTTAAATCCTGTTCTTTCCAGAGTTCAATAGTAAGTTTTTGAAGTCCATCTCGGCTTGGAGCATCCAGTGAAGCAAACGGCTCGTCCATTAACAGGATATCGGGTTCGAGAACCAGTGTTCTCGCAATAGCTGTCCGTTGCCTCTGTCCACCTGAAATATTCTGAGGAATTTTTTGTTGGATCGAGTCAAGTCCCAGCCTTTGTAACCAATGGTCAACATTTTCCAAAGGGATCCTTTTTTCTGGAGCGTGTTTACCATCCGGTCCGTAGAAATTCCGGATCTGTAAGCCAAGTTCGACATTCTGGCGTACAGTTGACCAGGGGAGCAAACCGTAGTCCTGCAAGATTAAACCCGTTTGCGGTCTGGGATGGGTTATGACAGAACCATTAATAACGACGTTCCCGGAGGTAGGAAGGCGCAATCCCGAAAGAAGGTAAAGCAATGTTGTCTTTCCACAACCAGAAGGGCCCAATACTACCCAGGAAGCGCGCAGATCAATTTTGAGGTTAAAATTCTTAAATACAACCGGTCCCTGAGGGTACTGGAATGTGAGATTCTCAAGCTGTATCATTCATCAATATTCGGGTCAATACAGGAATTTATTCACCAGAAATGCTGGCAGGTTTCGAAAGTTGATTAATTTTAAGATCTCTCAGGGGAGGTAATCCGGCAGGACAGATTCTTTGTAAGGTACTTCACTATCCAGATAACCTTTCTCCAGTGCCCATACTAATACATCTTCCCATTGAGATTCGGTAGGAACTCCCGCAGTCACAAATTTTGGAATCTTAAAATCCTCCAATAATTGAGGTGGGACAATATTAAATTCACTCAACAATGAAATATATTGCTCTGGGTTTTCATTTATCAACTCGATTGATTTTTCAAGTGCAGCCAGAAAGCTCCGAACTGCTTCCGGATGACTATCAATAAAATCCTTCCGAAAAGATATCGTGCTGAAACTAATTTCAGGGTTGGATGTGTCGTCAAGAATAATTTTTGCACCATTCATTACCGCCAGGGAGGAGAGCGGTTCTGGGAGCATACCAGCATCAAGTTCACCACTATCGAGCAGGGCCATCCGGTCAGGAATTTTTGGAACAGCCATTGTGTTTATTTCTGTTTCTATAAATCCCTGCTCTTGAAGCAGCCGATCTGTTAAATATTCGATTACTGTGCCTTCAGAAATTCCAATAGTTGCACCTTTTAAATCTTCGACATCGTCAATTTCGTTCTTTCCAGACGCAAGGATGCGAAAAAGAGCTTCCTCAGGGGTCGCAGTTCGGGAATACCGGACCGTCTGTACCTGTGTTTCATCCTGATTATAGAACATAGTCGATAAAGCTTCGTTTATCATTCCATCCGCGCCTTCACCAGAGATCACCTGATCTCTTTCTGGGGCTGATGCTACCGGTACAAATTCAACGATTACCCCTTGTTCTTCAAATAAACCTTCATTTTGGGCGACGTACATTGGAAAGGCTTCAAGAATTGGTAGTACCGCCATTCTTATTGTTACTGTTTCAGAAGATTGGTCCGGAATAATATCTAATTGTTCACAAGCTGATATTAATGATATTGTTACAAGTAAAATCATCAATATAACGATAGATTTTTTATGGACATCCATAATTTATTTCTCCAAACTCACAACCTTTATTCTTTACTCCTGTGTGAGATTATAGCATGTGTGTTTTGAATACTCTGGTTATGTTAAAATCAAGAAAATATAAAAGATTTTAATATAACAAATTTTCTGTTTATACAATTAAGCCAGTAGATTTGAATCTGTTCGTAATAACCCCAACATACAACGAAGTTCAAAATTTGCCTTTGCTTGCAAAACGGGTTCTTGCATTACCTGTTGAAGGTTTACATCTGCTCATTGTTGATGATAACAGCCCCGATGGAACTGGCCAGGTTGCTGAGAAATTGAGAGAAAGTGATCCTGGGTCTATTTCAGTGATTCATCGAAGTGGTAAATTAGGTTTAGGAAGCGCGTATATTGCAGGTATGAGCATCGCCCTGGAAAGCGGCGCTTATGCGGTTGCACAAATGGACGCAGATTTATCGCACCCACCAGAACTGTTGGTTAAGTTGTTTAATTCATTACAATATGCAGATATCGCTTTAGGCTCGCGTTACATCCCAGGAGGGGGCGTTGACCAGAATTGGCCATTATGGCGCAAGAGTTTATCCTCATTCGGTAATTATTATGCTCGCAGAATTCTTGATCTGCCTGTCAAAGATGTTACCGGGGGGTTTCGAGTTTGGAAGAGTGAAGTTTTAGAGAAGATGCCGCTCAATCGGATTCGATCAAATGGGTACGCATTCTTGATTGAATTGTCATATGTTGCAAGCTTATTAAATTTTACATTTATGGAGTGTCCCTTCTATTTCCCAAATAGAGAAAGCGGGCACTCTAAAATGTCACTGCCCATCCAGCTTGAGGCGGCATATCGGGTCTGGAAAATGCGGTTGGAATACCGGGACTTAAAAAATAAAAATCGGTGAATTAACCGGGGAGTATTTTCTCTGATTCTGTAACCACCATAGACAGCCGTACCCACTCATCAATGCCCAATTCTTCAGCCCTTCTGATTGGTTCTATACCTGCCTTTATTAATAATCCCTGAGTGAGATCAGTGCTCCAGTGCATTCCGCCAGCTAATGAGTTGCGCAGGGTTTTTCTTTTCTGGCTGAATCCTGCTCTGGCTAATCGAAATAAAAGAGGCAGAATATTGTCGGGTACCACAGGATTAAGATGCCGGTCAATTCTTATTACTGCTGAATCGACTTCTGGTTTTGGGTAGAATGCACCTGCCGGAATATAAAGTGCAATCTTTGGTTCTCCGAATATTTGAACACTTAATGCCAGCAGACTGAAATTACCTGGATTTTGACACATCCTCTCTGCCACCTCCTTTTGGAGTGTAAGAATCATATTCCCCGGCGGGTTGTTGGATTCGGTCAAAAAACGGGTCACCGCAGTAGAGATGTAGTATGGGATGTTTGCGATTACTTTGTATTCACCTGAAATTAATTTCCCAAGATCCAATGCAAGTATATCCCCCTGAATAATTTCGACATTGGGAAATTCTGATGTAACTTGCTGGAATACGGGAATCAGCCGTTGGTCTATTTCAACGGATACAACCCTGCTGGCAAATTCTGCAATTTTACTGGTCAGGTTTCCAATCCCGGCTCCGATCTCAAGGATTGTTTCGTTATCTTTAATAGTTGCGGTTTTAATGATTTTTTCTATATAAGACTCTTCGACCAGAAAATTCTGTCCCAATCGTTTATCCAGTGCTATCCCTTGTGACTTGATTATCTTGATGGTGCTTGCACGGGAGATAGTCACGGACAGGTTGATTCTCCCTGTTTATCCGGCCAATCGCCAGATTTAAATTGGTCAATATAACCACGCAACATTTCCATTTCTGTGAGAGTTGCATATGTTTGATTTTTCATTTGGGGGCTGTATGTATACCCGTGTTCCAGGATATCTTGCGGTAAACTGGAGAATATCAGGTTTTCACTCTCGATTTTAGGTAAAAGGCAAGCAAGCTGTCCTAATTGTTCCAGGCTGAGGTCAGTCAGGACTGACCCATGGAATGAGGATATTATTTTTGGAATACTTGGAAGGATCCTGGGACTCAGAAGTTTTTCTTTCAATGCGCAAATCACCAGGTTCTGGTTGTCGACCCTTTTGTAATCGCTGTAACGTTTTCGAATGCGGGAGAATTTAACCGCCTGTTCACCGTTAAAGTGGTTATTTCCTGCATAAAAATACCCCATATCGCGCGTGTGTTTATCAACAGGTGTCCCGTCAACATCTTCCGGCAGGTAAACGTCTATACCGCCGACTGCGTCGATAATTTCTTCAAAAACATACATATTAAGAGCTCCATAATGATCAGCTCTTAAATCCATGTTGTGATTAATGGTTCTAGCCACCAGCCCTGGGCCTGCTCCTGGTCCGCTGTAATATTTCATGCCCGGACCGCCGTAAAAAAAAGACTGGTTGATTTTTCCGTGGGTTATTCCATGGTCCTCAATTTCGGGGATCTCAACCCACAGATCACGTGGAATGGACAAAACCGTTACCCTGGGTGTTATAAAGTCCACTCTGGCTATTCTGATAACATCCGCAAGGCCGTATGTGTAAGAAAGGTCTTTTGTGTCGATGCCCATACCAAGAATGTACATCAAGGGAGGCCCTCCACAAAGCGGGTTCTCAGTTGGGGTTGGAATAGTGGTTGGGTTTGGGAATTTTGTTGGAGGACTATTTTCAAGAGGTGATTCCACAGAAGTTGGAGTAAATTCAATCTCAGGTGTGGGAATAACAAAATTCTCATCTGTCTCAATTTGAGCTTGAATTATCGGAGTGTTTGTCGGCAAATCCAGGCTTGGGCCGAGAGGTGCAGACCAAGTATCGCGGGCTCTAGGGTAAAGAATAACAGAGATGAAAACAATGGTAATAAAAGCACCAAGCAAAAGCAATAATTTTCTATGTCTTTGATTCGGTTGGTCTGGTTTATCCATAATAAACAAAAGTCCCTGGTTATGCCAGTCTTGAAAGTTTCAGTAAAAAATCAGGAAACTTCGAAATTATATCACCGCAAAAAACTACCAGTTTTCTCGAACGAATCAGAATTCCTGCTTGTTTTGCCTAAGGTATAATTTTTTAAAACTGAATTTGTTATATAAAAAAAGGAGATAATATAGAGGCAGGATATTAATCCAGGAACCAGAATTCTTCCAGCGTTATTTACTCAAAACATTTATATATTGTTTTTATAATTAAACTCAGGCACCTCATAATTTTATTCATAAATTTCCTTGATTTTGATTGCGATCGTTTGGGTTATTCTAAGTTCAATTTTTACTTTTCTTTTAGAAAAATTTTTATCCTTTTTCGTTGAAAGTAAGGTGCTGCGTTACCGTCTTGCTTTTGTAATTGGTTTCCTGATAAGCACAATAACCATAATACTTTTTACTCCTTTGCTATCGAAAGTTAGAAATCAAGCTGGAAACCAAAATAGTATCCTGATTGAATGGGTTGTATATCTGACGGCAGGATTGATCGGTGCATTTTTGGGCGGTCTTCTTGCTACCTGGAAAAACGGGGAATTATGGGAAAACAATTCCCCTCCTTCAAGTGACATTAAAAAAGAAGTTCTCGAGAGACATATTCAAATTATTGGAATTCCTGGAAATAACTTATTAATAAAACGTTTAATAGATCTTTCCTTAGCAGCCTTCGGAATTCTGATTACTTTGCCTTTATGGCTAATAATCGGCTTGATTATATGGTTAGAATATCCAGGGCCTGTTATTTTTATTAAAAATTCAGTCACTCGTGGCGGGCGGAATTTTTCTCAACTTAAATTCAGAACTATGGTGCCGAATGCGGAAATTGATTCGGGCCCGATACTGTCACGGGAAAATGATTTCAGGATACTGGGCATGGGAAGAATTTTGCGAAAAACCGCTTTAGATGAAATCCCCCAGTTGATCAATATCATTAAAGGTGATATGAGTTTTGTTGGTCCAAGACCTCAAAGGACAGTGCTTGTGAAAGGCTATTTAGATGTATTGCCTGAGTATGCCGAAAGGCACGCAGTCCTGCCTGGATTAGCCGGTCTTGCCCAGGTAGTGGGGGATTATTACTTAACTCCCCGGCAAAAACTGCGCTTTGATCGTGTGTATATCAAAAATATGACCATTGGTTTTGATTTTAAAATTATATTCCTGGCGTTTATGATTGCCTTTTATTATCGTTGGCGAAAGGATTGGAATGGCCGGCTACCGAGGCAGTTAATCCGGATTGGGTTCTGATTGCTGGCTGGGGGTATGAAGCCCCTTACGAATAGAATACCAGGACATCCATAAAATCGTGAATATTAGAAAACTGTTCAATGCCTGACCCGCCAGGGTACCATAAACATCCCGTTTTATAACCAGAAAGATTCCAACCGTGAACATTGCAGTAATTGCAGCAATGCTTGCGATAAAAATCGGTTGCCCGATTCGCACAGCTTTCAGTGCGGTTACAACAGGTGAATAGCCAAAAAGAAAAACATAACTCAACGCCATAAAAATTACCCCACTGCTGTACTGGTTATACGTATCGCCATAAAAAAGGTTTAATAACTGTTCTGGAAACAGGAGCGCAAAAACCAGCACTCCAAAAACCGGAACAGCGATAATTAAATATGTGATCCGGATGGTTTGACTAAGGCCGGGTAATCCAGATTGGTCATATAATTTAGCTGCTCGTGGTGTAAGGAATGTATCAGTAGCTCGAATAAGAACATGTATAGGGGCGACAAGATTCTGGATTGCCCGGTAAGCTCCAGCAGCAGCAAAGCTGATCAACCCTGCAGCCAGGACCGGATAAAATTCCAAAGCTAACCAGTTTGCGGTTGAACTTCCCAAAATCCATTTCCCAAATCTCCAGTTTTTGTCCCAGGTCTCTCTTAATCGAAGTCCATGATGAACCCAAAAATTTTTTGTCTTCCACAAACCTGGAATCATCCCGATCAAAGAACCGATAGATATTGCCAGTATGGTCGTTGTTCCGGTTAAATTATCCTGAATTATTAACCAGAGCATAAAAAGAATTCGGACAATATTTGACAATGTGGACATTATGACTGCGTATTGAACGTTTGCACGGGTGTAAAGTGTCCGGCGGATGAATTCAAAAAGCTGCCAGAATAGAAAAACTGACCATAAAGAGGACATCGCTGGTCCCGCAGTATCATTTCCGGATTCGGATAGTAACCAGCCTGCTACAACTGCTCCAAAGGATAAAAGCATCGCAAGCGCGATTTGGAATACTCCCGTAGAGGAAAAATAAATACGCCATTTACAGTTGGTTAAACCTGCGCCAAACGTGTTTAATGGCTGGATGATAAGGCCATCCTGAATAGCTCTGATCAACCGTAAAGCTGTAAATCCAACTCCGTAAACTCCAAGTTCTGTTGGAGACGCATTTCTTGCCAGAATAATCGTCGCGATAAAGTTTGAAAGGCTGATAATGGATTGATCAATTGAAGCCAGATATCCCTGTCTTGCAGCTTTTCCTGTGAATAATGAGATCACCCTTTCGAATTGGTGATGGAGGTCGCCTGCTCCCAATTTTTTCATTATGTTGAACGGATTGTTTGGGGAAAATATTTTCTTAAACCATCCCAAGAAAATTTGAGATTCAAAATGCCCGGGCAGGCAACCCGGCGGCACCCGGAATTTCCTCCTTACCGCTGCTTCCTTTCGGACCTGACGGGATTCGCAGGATTCCGCCGCGCCGGACCCACCCGGGCATGTTAGGTAGCATACCTCAGGAGAATTTGATTGTCAATAAAATCTGGATTGTGTTATTTTTTTCTTTGAAAATAATATGCTGCCCCAAAGATGGCCACAAGCAAGACAAGAAAAACTGCTATGCCCCCCCAACTTCTCATCCAGGGGAGTTGGGGGGGTGTAACTGCAACCACAGTGGGTGAGGCTTGCAGTGAGGGTAGATCCTCATGGCTCAGTATGAATGAAATGATATCTTCAATCTCTTGTTCGCTGAGCGGTCCACCGTTATTCTTTCCCCAGGCCGGCATTACCGAACCCGGAATACCGTTCATGATCGCGTTTTTTATAAATAGATCAGGTCTGACGCCCGGCCAAACTTTTATTAATGTCCTTCCGATCCGTCCCTCACCACTGGACCCATGACAGAGTGCGCAGTTATCATCGAAGAGAATTGCACCAGAGTTGGGATCTCCCTGGATTTCAGGAATAGGTGTGATCGGAGGGCGACGTGTAGCGGGAGGTCGGGAAGGTAGTGTTTCAAATTCACCTGTCTGCCAGCTCAGTATATAAGTAACAACTGCATCGATTTCCATGTCGGATAGCGGTCCCCCGAAATTCTGACTCCAGGCTGGCATTACAGATCCAGGCACCCCGGTTTCAATAATTGACCGCACCAGAAGATCGGGTCTTATTGCCGGCCAATTTTTTGACAATTCAGCCCCAACCCGGCCTTTTCCCTTATCTCCATGGCAAACTGCGCAGTTATCAGCATAAATCCTCGAGCCGAGTTCAAGTTCTTCAGGGTTAATATCAGTTTGGGCGGAACCGACTGCTTTGAATAGGAACGAAACTAAAAGGATTGTGAAGGTAATACCAAAATATTTGATTTTGTTGTTGACCAACATTCTCATTGCCTATTTCAATGTCAATAAGTAAGCGATTAAGTCTGCCAGATCTTGTTCGGTTAAAGTACTGCTATAGTTATTAGGCATTACTCCATCCGCAAACCCGGTAACCAGATACATGGAAGGATTAGCAATTGATTCAAACAGGTATTCTCCAGCGGTCGTTGCATTTCCGGAGTAATCAGGTTGAGAAAGGCGCGCTTCGGAACGTGCAGCGATTGCTGGTTCTGTGTCACTTTCAAGCCAGTATGGCCCGGTGGGAGCGTCAATATGGCAGGTGGTGCAGGCAAACGATACTGCCAGATTTTCCCCTGAAGTTGGATCACCTTCTGGTAAATCCTTTGTGATGTCTGTGCCAGCGACTGGCCCTTCCGGCGTCGGCGGGACTTCAATGGAGGTCGCAGTGCCCTCCCAGTTCATAATAAAAGCTGCAATATTTCTTATCTGGTCTTCTCTGAGTGGACCGCCCACCTGTTGCGAAAAAGAAGGCATTGCCGGAACTCCCTGACCCGGATATTGTTCGGGGCGGGTTGATGTCAGTCTTCCGCTGGTTGCAGTGGATACAATATAATCTTCCATTGTTCCATTCCAGCCTACGTCCTTCAACCGCTGGTCAAAAAAATAACGGTCATTAAGAGGTGGGCATAATCCTGGTATCCCGGTACCCTGGGTTCCATGACAACGACTGCATTGAGCCTCAAATAGAGTTGCGCCAGCCTCAATTGCTCTCGCCTGGTAGGCTGTTTCGTATTCCAGCATTCGTTCTTTTTCATTTAACCCATAAACGATTACAACAACGGTTGTTATTATGACCAGAAGAGTGCCCACAAAAATTTGAATCTGAACCCGGTCAAGCATCATTCCCCTCCCCTTTCTCGATGAATGTAAATTGAACGCTCATAAGTCCGTCTTTCACTGAGCTCATCAGTCCAACCGATCCGGAAAGTAACTTTTTTCAAGTCCTGCTGCCAGTTATCTATCAGCAGAACTGCATCAGAATCTGGCAGTTTTCCTTCCTCTTCAGCCAAATTGGTTCTATTTGTATAATCCGCGAATAAACTCTCCAGGTCAGGGCACCCGTAATCAAGGTTAGGGCATAGCCGGCTGGTTGGGGTTTCATTCACTATATAAACTCCAGGTTGAAGTTGTTCATACGGCACCGAACGTACCGGCCCCACCCCTTCTTCTGGAACCAGATCCTGCACTATCCGGGTAGCCGCGTCTGATTCAATCCCAAAGTGGGGTGTTCCCATATAACTGAGAACGATAAGAACGACAACTGCCAGAAGTCCCAAGCCAACTGCAAAAGGTCTCCTCGATAGGCTTCGGTATGGGTTGCGGTCAATATAAGGAATTGCAAATAAGAGGATCACGAGCGCTGTAGGAATAATTATTCCCATCAGAGATTTATCCCCGAGTTTTAACATTCCCTGCAGCCAGAGAAAATACCAGGGTGCTTCAGTATCAAGGGGCGTCACCTGCGGATTCGCGATGGTTTCCAGAGGGGCATGATAACCAAAAATTGTCACAGCCATTACCAGAAGCACAAGTCCAATACTGGTCCAAAAGATTTCACCGGTCATTAAATCCGGGAGGTAGTCGATCCTTCTTTTAGCTTCCTTTTTCTTTTCCGGGGGAATATCGCCTTCTTCTAATCGCGGCGGGAGAGAAATTCCATGTTCCCGGGAGACTTTGTAATAATGAATGCTGATGACCAGAATAGCCAACAGAGGTAATAGAACAACATGAAGCAAATAAAATCGAAGCAGTCCATTTTCACCAATGTCTGGAGCGCCTCGAAGCAGCAAATTCACCTGATCGCCGAAAATTGGTGCAGCCTCAGCCATGCTGGTGCCGATCGTAACCGCCCAGTATGCAAGCTGATCCCAGGGCAGCAGGTATCCGCTGAAACTTAAAAACAGAGTTATACCAAGCAGTATGACTCCAGTTAACCAGGTAAATGAGCGTTCTTTTTTATAGGAGCCGGTTAGATACGTACGAAGCATGTGTAAAAATGTGAAAATGACCATACCTTCGGCGCCCAATCGGTGCATGTCACGAATAAACTGACCGAATGGAACATTGCTCATTATGTATATTATTGAGCTATAAGCTTTCTCAGGAGATGGCACGTAATAAACCATCAGAATTAATCCGGTAAAAACTTCGATAAAGAGAAAGAGTGTCGTAAAAAAACCCAATCTAAAGGTGTTCGTTAGAATAGTGCTTCCCGCCTCATAATATCTTGGGCGGATATGGAATAAAAAGCTTGTAGTATGAACTTTATAACGGGGATTGGGTTTTTCAGTAGGCGGATCCCCTCTTACTACTGATCGCAGTTCATGCAGTCCCATACCGGCAGTAATTGCCCGCACTCGACTATCAATTGAATTCCATGTTCGCTGCCGGATTTCAGCGAAATTGATTGATTTAAGCATTAAAGATTTCCTCCCATTGGGAAATAAACCGATCTGAATGTTTCTGTAATTACGTGTTACGCGGTCCTGGAATCCTTCTTCCAGTGTCAACCTGTACAACCAGATTGGGATCAGGTGGAATCTGGATTGGTTCTCCATTGGATTCAGCGACCAGCTCGCCTGTATCCGCATCCATTAGCATAATAACGAAGCTGTCGAGAGAACGCGGTGCAGGTCCTTGAATAAATTCTCCATCTTTTTCGAACTGCGAGCCGTGACACGGGCAGACAAATCTATCCTCCATTTCTCGCCAGCTGTATAAGCAGCCAAGATGGGTGCAAACTTTATAAAGGGCAGTTACACCTTCTTCTGAATTTGAGAGCCAGAATTTAACATTTGGGTAATTGTCCGGGCCTTCGTCTTTCCCGGGAAGTTCGTCTGCGGTTCCAACTGTAACAACGCCTCCGAATTCTCCTTCTTTAAATATTGGCATTGCAAATAGGACGGTGGAGCCAGCAATGCTGACACCTAAAAATCCTAGTGAGGCGAACCAGGCGAAGTTTAAAAATTCACGCCGGTTGACCGGCATGGTTTCTTCTTCCTGGTTTTCAATTTCCTCAGCCATTTTATCCCTCCTTATAAAATAGAGTATATTACCCTTAATTGTCCACACAGATTATAGCATACCGAAATATCCAAAACAAGCTTTTAGCATGTTTAGATTGAACTATTTTTGGGTGATTAAATCTATCACCCATTGTAGTTAGTCCTTGTCCAACATATTATCGGTTGATTATAATAACCGACGGTATGCATGAATTCAATTTGGGGAGCCAAAGATGTCTATTATTGAGTTGCATTCACGATTAGCGATAACTGCAGTGCTATACGCGGGTGTTATGGCTTTATGGGCTTTATTACGATATATACGTAAAGGAAAAATTGACAGCAATTATTGGGGCGCGGCAGTAATCATTGAAGTCCTGATTTTATTACAGGGGACGATAGGCATATATTTATATATTAGTGGAAAAGGCTTTCTTGTCAGGAGTTTCATGCATATCCTTTACGGCATCGTTGCTGTACTCGTGATACCGGGGGTTTTCTTATTCACAAAAGGTTCTGAAGAACGCCGGGTTGCAGGGATATATGTGGTAGCATTCATTTTTCTTGTAGGAATACTTATTCGATCGATGTCTACGGGTGGGTGATCACTTGTGAAGTGGAAATTTAAAAAGCAGCGGAGAGGGTGGGATTCGAACCCACGGAGCCTTGCGGCTCACGCGCTCTCCAGGCGCGCGCGTTAGGCCAGACTACGCAACCTCTCCAAATAAAAATATATATTTATTCTCCCCGGTTGAAAAATTATACTACAATCGGGTTGCTGAAATTACAAAGTATTTAATGATAATTAATACAAGTCTTCAAGAAATTATTTTTAGACCATTCCCCTAGTTTATATCTGGATATTGGTCGCATTTTTAACTCAGTGGTTCATCCGGGAAACAAGTCTGAAAAAATTTCAGGGGCATATTTTGTTACCATTTCTGATGAAATACAGTTATTTTTACAGATTTCGGTGTATATGTCAGCGCTTAACCGTTTTGTGCGTGTTTGCGATTTCCGGTCCAATTCCCACAGGCCAAATCGGGGCGTCCAACCACCGTTCCATTCGAAGTTGTCAACCAGAGACCAGTGAAAATATCCTTTAACCGGGTAATTGAAGTTCACTGCTTTCCAAACCTGATGGATATGCTGGATTAAATATTTTCGGCGTAAAATATCATTTTGATTGTCGATCCCATTTCCCGATATGATTACTGGTACCCCAAATTGTTGTCCCCACTTAATCGCGTTAAATAGGAAATCTGGGACATTAGCAATTGTTTTAGAATCGCTTAATTCATCACTTGGCGAAAATGATAATCGGGAAAATTGAGTCTTATAACCCAATGGATTGAAGGAAACAAATTCACGGGTGAAATAATCTACAGCCAGGAAATCCTGGGTGCTTCTCAGGAAGTTTGATTGTTGTTTATTGAAAGGCAATTTAAAATATCCCTGATTCATGGTGCGGGGGAATAGATCATTAAAAGATGAATTTAATAATTTCACAATCAATCTGTCAAAGGGAGACCAGGAATTTTTAGGTTTAAATCCCCGGAAATGAATTGCCAGGCCAACCCGTGAACCAGGTTGTATTGTATGGATTTCATGATAGGCGCTGGCATGGGCTTTTTGGATATTTTGGATTACTCTGTAAGTGGATCTCAGATTGCTTTTTCCCGGGGGGAATAATCCATACAAATAACTGTTTGCTGCCAGTACATTTGGTTCATTAATTGTGATCCACATATTCACATATTCTTTAAGAGAACCAACAACTTTTTTCACGTAGTCGACAAATAAAAAAACGTTCGATTCACTTTCCCAACCGCCATTTTCTTGCATCCAGATCGGGTCGCTGAAATGGTGGAGGGCTACCACGGGAAATATTTTTCTATCCACCAAACCGCGCACAATCTCCCGGTATTGATCGAGAGCCGTTTCATCCCAGCGATCAGGTGCAGGCTGCACGCGACTCCACTCAATGGACAGTCGGTGTGCGTTCTGACCTGACTCGGCAGCGCGATCTAGGTCCTCTTTCCAACGCCCTCCCCACCAATCGCAGGCTGTGCCAGATGTGTCATCGTTCTGGATTCTGCCAGGTTCATTTTCCCAAATCCACCAGTTATTATTTTTGTTATTTCCTTCAACTTGATGGGAAGAGGTTGATGTACCCCACAAAAAACCATGTGGAAAAGAGAATTTAGCCTTTATCATGCTTTGCACCTTGTTTAATCCCAGTTGACTTATTGTAGTCTTATCCATTTCCTTTGGCAATCGCTCGCTTTGCGGTTAAGCTGTGCGTCCAGACTTGGGTGTGTAATGTGGTATGCTTGGACAACTTATTATGATTGATGATGTATTCATAGCCCTGGGTACGAATATCGGGAATCGTCTGGAAAATTTGGAAAAAGCTTTATCCTCAATGGAACCAGTTATTAAAACTAATTCATGTTCCAGCATCTATGTGACTCCTCCCTGGGGGTATCTTGATCAACCGAAATTCTTCAACCAGGTTTGCAACTGCACGACTGGATTTGCGCCATTAGAGTTATTAAGTTTTCTTAAAAAGATCGAGAAGGAAATGGGACGCGAATCTTCTTTTTTATATGGACCCAGATTGATTGATTTGGATATACTTTTTTATAACAAGCTGGTGATTGAATACCCGAATTTATCGATCCCGCACCCGCACATCGAAAAAAGGGCTTTTGTATTGGTTCCACTTATGGAAATTGCTCCGGATTTTTGCCACCCCGTAACTGGTAAAACGATCCGGGAAATATACCAGGTGGTTGACAGGCAGGGAATTGAGAAATTCATTCTGGAGAATAATCAAGAGCAATATCAGGATGATAAGTAATCACTGAAATCTACAAACATATTTTAAAGGTAAAATTTATACATTATTGGATGATCATTTTGTAAATGTGAGACTAAGATGATTATAATAAAAACCAGGAGCAAATTGAAATGGTAGAAACAAATCAAAAACCCTTGAATTGGGAACCAGAGCCTGAAATTGGTTACGTGGTTGAGCGAAGACAGGATGGGGGCTTGAAAGTAGTATTTTCTGATGTAAGTGAAACGACCCTTGAACACTGGAGGGAATTTGCTTTGTCTCACCTGATTGATTCGGATCGTTTAACAAGAAACCTGTACGATTTACGCCAGATAAAAAAACTTCCGGATAAGGCGATTCAATATGCCGTCGAGGTGAATAATGATCCCTCAGTTCGCAATATTCGCCTGGCAGTTGTTGTCAGCAATAATGACGTTCAAAGTTCAGTTCAGGAGATCCAGGCATTAACCAGTCCAGGGGGAGTGGAAATGGCGGTATTTTGGGATATATCAAAAGCAGAAGAATGGCTCCAGCGCCCGCTGACTATGGTGGTATAGAGAAAAATTCAAATTTAGCCCAGAAAGCTAACATTTATATATAAACCTGTATAAACGGGATTATTAACGCGATGGTTTTAATATCTCAGGAATTACAGATTGGTAAAAATATATTTAAATGGGGATCCCGTACATATACCATGGGTATTCTTAATATTACTCCGGATAGTTTTTCCGGAGATGGGATATTATCCAGTCGGTTATCATTTGGAGAATCAAATGGAAGTTCTCCGGGTGATACGCTTGAGACTGCAATTGTCCTTGCTCAAAGGTTTGCTGAGACAGGCGTGGATATTCTCGATATCGGCGGTGAGAGCACTCGCCCTGGTTCTGAACAAATCGATATAGAAGAAGAAATGGAACGGGTAATCCCGATTATCAGTTGGATTAAACGTGAAATTGATGTGCCTGTTTCAATAGATACATATAAAGCGGAAGTAGCCAGGGAAGCTTTGAACGCCGGCGCGGATATCGTCAATGATATATGGGGGTTAAAGGCAGACAAAGATATGGCGAGTGTTATCGCTGAATTTGAGGTTCCTGTAATCTTAATGCATAACCGCAGTTCATGGGCACATGCGGATATCCAGAAGAATCTTGGCGGAAGGTATATCGGGTTGGAGTATCAAGACCTTATTGAAGATATTAAATGGGAATTGTTGGAAAGCATTTCAATTGCATCCAATGCGGGTATTCCCGGGAAAAATATTATTATCGATCCTGGGATTGGTTTTGGTAAAACCGTTGAACAGAATCTTGAATTGATCAACAATATTGATAAAATCCGTGAACTGGGATATCCGGTTTTATTTGGCCCGTCGCGCAAATCATTTATCGGGTACACATTAGATCTGGCTCCTGGTGAGCGGATCGAAGGCACTGCGGCAGCAATCGCAATCGGGATCGATCGAGGGGTGGATATCATTCGTATCCATGATGTAGAATTCATGCTTCGAGTTGCGCGAATGTCCGACGCAATTGTGAGAAAAAATCCCTTTATTACCCTGGAGTAATTCATGCAAAACGATCAATTTCAGGCAAGTGGTTTTCTGAAAACTTCGTTCTCCGAGTACCAGTATTTTAGGATCACCAAACTTGAGCAGGATGGTTTTGTTGATCTTGACCATTTACCATTTTCACTGCGGGTGCTGCTTGAATCCTTGCTTCGGAATTGTGACGGAAATCGAATTAATGCACAGGATGTTCTCAATTTAGCAAAGTGGCAGCCCCAGGCTAAAAGCCGGGCATCGATATCATTTAAACCATCCCGGGTTGTAATGCAGGATTTCACCGGTGTTCCAGCTATTGTAGACCTTGCAGCAATGCGCTCAGCTTTAAATCGTTCGGGAGGCGATCCATCAAAGATCAGTCCGGTTTTACCGGTGGATCTGGTTGTTGACCATTCCGTCCAGGTCGATTTTTTTGCTTCACCTGATGCTCTCCGGAGGAATTCAGAAATTGAATTCCAGCGGAATTTTGAACGTTACAAATTCTTAAAGTGGGGCCAAAATGCGTTTAAGAATTTTCGGGTTGTCCCTCCGGCGACTGGCATTGTTCACCAGGTGAACCTTGAATATCTCGCCTCACTGGTTGTGTCCAAAGAAGTAAATGGCGAATTGAATGCGTACCCGGATACACTTGTAGGCACGGATTCTCATACAACAATGATAAATGGTCTGGGAGTATTAGGTTGGGGGGTAGGCGGGATAGAAGCTGAAGCAGTGATCCTGGGGCAGCCGATAGACCTGGTCATTCCCGATGTTGTCGGTTTTGAGCTGGTTGGGAACTTAAAGGAGGGAGTGACCGCAACTGATCTCACTCTGACAATTACCCAGATGCTGAGGGAGAAAGGTGTAGTTGAGAAATTCGTTGAATTCTTTGGCTCTGGTTTGGACTACCTGTTGCTGCCTGATAGGGCAACCATATCTAATATGGCTCCTGAATATGGCGCTACGGTCAGTTACTTCCCTGTTGATGATGAAACCTTACGCTATTTACGATTGACTGGAAGATCAGAAGTTCAGATCGAGCTGGTTGAGAAATATTGTAAGGAGCAGAGATTATTCCGGACAGCAAACACACCTGCTCCACAGTTCAGTGAAACGCTGTGGCTGGATTTAAATAGTATTGAACCATCTGTCGCCGGACCAAAACGGCCGCAGGATAGAATCCCGGTACGGGAAGTTAAGGAGAAATTTATTACCATCTTAGAAGCTGAAATCCAGAATGGAGGATATGGGATAAATGAATCGGATTTGAGAAAAAAATCTCCCCTCAACGGAAAGGATACTGAAATTGGGCATGGAGCAGTTGTGATCGCTGCGATTACCTCATGTACAAACACATCTAATCCAATGGTTATGATTGCGGCTGGTCTGCTGGCGAAAAAGGCGATCGAAAGTGGTTTGTCGGTTCCGGCATATATCAAAACAAGTCTGGCTCCAGGATCAAGGGTAGTTACGGAATATCTGGAACATGCCGGACTGTTGGAGCCATTAGCAAAACTTGGTTTTAACATTGTTGGATATGGGTGTACTACATGCATTGGCAATTCTGGCCCTCTGCCAATAGAGGTGGTGAGGGCGATTACAGGCGAAAATCTGGTATCCGTTGCAGTGCTTTCGGGGAACAGGAATTTTGAAGGTCGAATACATCCATATGTGAGGGCTAATTTTCTTGCATCACCTCCGCTCGTTATCGCGTACGCTCTTGCTGGGACTGTTAACATCAATTTATTAAACGAACCGCTTGGAAATAATAAGAATACCGGTGAACCGGTTTATCTGAATGACATCTGGCCGTCAAGTAAGGAAATCATCGAGATTTTAAATAATTCGATTAAACCGGCTTTATTTCTTGATAAGTATAGCAATGTGTTTTCGGGTAATGATACCTGGAATGAAATAAAGGTCGATGGGGGGGAAATATTCCAATGGGATGAGAAATCGACATACATTCAAGAACCACCATTTTTCGATAACATAAATAAAATTGTGCCGCCTGTGGAGGATATTTTTCATGCCAGGGTTATTGCGGTTCTTGGAGATTCAATAACCACAGACCACATCTCACCTGCTGGTACGTTTTCTCCAAACAGCCCAGCTGGAAGATTTTTAGAAGAGAGAGGTGTACCACAGCGCGAATTTAATACTTATGGCGCCAGGCGTGGCAATGACCGGGTAATGACCCGCGGAACCTTTGCCAACATCCGCTTGAAAAATTTACTGGTCCCAGGAGTTGAGGGGGGAGTGACTGTTCATCTTCCAGATGGAGAACAGATGACAATTTTTGACGCCGCTCAGAGATACAGGGAAGAACAGGTACCGTTGATCGTGCTGGCAGGAAAAGAGTACGGCACTGGTTCGAGCCGCGATTGGGCAGCAAAAGGAACTCTGCTGCTAGGTATAAAAGCAGTCATTGCAAGTTCATTCGAGCGGATCCACCGCTCGAACCTGATCGGGATGGGTATATTGCCGCTCGAATTCAAAACTGGCGAAAGTTTTGAATCCCTTGGATTATCTGGCAAGGAAAAGTACTCAATTGTTGGGTTGTCGGAAAATATCGAAACCGGTAAAGAAGTACTCGTACAGGCGGAAAATGAAGATGGGGGCTTGATTGAATTTAAAGTGATTGTTCGCCTGAATACTCCTTTAGAAGTTGAGTACTATAAAAATGGGGGGATTTTACACACTGTTTTACGATCGATGCTTTAGCAGTAATCGATTAATCACAAAACATAAGGTTTGGTTTAGATAAAAAGATTTTCGAATTAATTGTTTTCCGATAAATTTTCAATTTCATCTGAACCAGACTCGCTTCTTTCTTCAGGGTTCACTTCCCTGCGAACAAGTTCCAATCCCTGGGTCAGTAAACCTAATTGTGCAATTGCCATCCATATAAGGAATATCGTGACTCCTGATGCCAACCAATTCCAGTAAGTGGGGATATTAGTTTCCAGATGTTCAAGTTGTAGTTTTAATCCATTAATTAATTCGATATACTGTTCGATCACAAGGTTGAATTCATTAATGCTTTTATCGATTTCCCCTACGGAATCTGCCATAAATATCAGATCTTTCTGAATTACATTCAGATTGCCAGTTGCTTCGGATAGGCTTTCCTCCATTTCAATCATAGTCGGTGGTATTTCGCCTAAACTAATTGAAACATCCGCAATTGCTTCATGAAGAGGTTGGTCTGGTTGATAAGCGCCTCTATTGAATATTGTCAGTGCCCTGAGGACTGAATCAATCAACCTTGTGCTTTTCTGAACGCCTTCAAGAGATGATTGGGTTGCTTCAATCGTGGTAGGCAATTGATCTTTCATCAATACCCCAACGTTTTCTATGAACGGTTCTGATGCCACAATGGCATTTCCTGTGGTAACAAGGGTGCTTTGAAGTGCTTCCAAGCTTTGGGTTGAAGTTTCAAGAGCTTGCTGGCTCAACAATAACCCTTCCACGGTTGTATCGAGGGTACTTGTCAAAAGGCTGACACTTGATGATATACCTTCCGAAACCGGGGTTTTCACCTTCCATACAACATACATAGCAATAAGGCTGAAAATCAGCCCGCCTATGGCTGCCGCTATAAGCAGTATTCCAATTATCCGGTACAAGATTTTTTTCATTTTTGTATCCCTCCGTCAGCGGTGTTTAATTCCCTAAGATATTTTATCACCTGTTAATAATTCTGTTTACATTTTAAAGAAATACTGTGGAAATTACGGCACTTTGAATTCAAATCGCCAGCGGTTTTCCGACAATTTTTCTTTTGAAGATGTTTTGCCAAGCAATTGGAACCAGGTCTTACCTGGCTTGTAAGGATAAGTAAATCCATCTGGCATTGTAAGGATTAAAGGTGCATCGGTATCTCCCCGGCTCCAAGATATTTGAAAAAGTAACCCATCCCTGATTGCTACAGCCTCACCTTCTCCTGAGAATCTGATATTAAACACCTCATTATCCCCGGCTTCAGTCTGGTATGCATATTTATGTGCCAGAAAAAGAATTATTACATTACTGGAGCTAATTTGTTCACCAATAAGTTGGTCAACCAGAGGCTCATAAACTTCTTCCTGTGGAGCTGCTTCTTGGGTGTCCTGATATCGCTGGTAATATCCGGTTTCAGGATCATAAACCCACCTGGAATAGGCGCTGTGTGAAATCCGAATGGTTATATCTTCCGCTGGTATACCATTCTCCGGTGGGATTTCTGAAAATACCATACCATCCAGATTCTGTTTATCATTAGAAATTCCTATATCACTCAAATACTCCTCCAGAGTGCTGGTGTCAACCATCAGATGGTTGTAGCTTTCAGGTTCAATCCGGCAAAGAGGGGGACAGGAACCATATTTTTCGACAACAAGGCGGTCAGAAACTACGCTCTTTAACAATTTTTGATAGATGCGCCAATCGGCAAGTCCGAAGATAAATAGAGATTTATACATCTTTATAATATTTAGATCAAAAAGGCGGGCAGACCTGATTGGCCCAATTCTCTGTGCGTCCTCACCGTAAAAAATTGCTGTCAGTCGTGTAACTCCGTTATTCTGGTAATAATCATAGACAATATCTGCACTGGATATCCCCCAGGGAGGTCTCTGACCGCGCGGGAATAACTGCACTTTTACAGCGATGGGTCGCCTGTTTAAATTATCCAATTTCTCTACTTCGAGCCCGGTTAATGGGTTGATATTCGCATCCGATCCGGGGGTCTCGATCGTGGGTGAAGAAGTGGTGTGGGAATTTATTCTTTGAGTGGGAGCTGCTGTTACCGGAACTGGTGTTGCTGACTCTGAAGCATATGCAGTTGGTTGGACATTTGTCTTGGTGGGAGTTTGGGTTTCCTGGAATTTTTCTGTTTGAAGGGGTGTACCTGAACTGCATGCGTAAAAAAATAATGCAAGCAAAAAATTGACTGCTTGCAAAGGTCGAATTTTCCAATAATTACTGAACTTCATGATTAACCAGGATAAAGAAGCCCTCCTATAATCAATGCTACCAAAAAATTTTTACCAGAGTTGTTTATATGCGAGGGTCATTGTCTCTGAGTTATGGGAGACCGTACTGGTATTTAACTGTTCCATCTCCCGGGATTTCCATTGTGGAGGATTGGCCAATTACTTGATACCAGGTGTTGCCTGGTTTATATGGATAGGAGGTTCCATCAGGGAATGTCAGATATAAAACGGAAGTATTTTCGGGTCGGTTCCACTGTAGATCAAATTTTTGGCCGTCTCGGAAAGCATAAGCAGGACCGGTGCCTGAGAGATTAATATCAACAATTTCAGATTTCCCGAGTTTTGAGCCCGGGGTCAGTTGATTTGGAGCTTGAAGGATGACAACATTATCCGCAGTGACCTGGGTTCCGGTAAGCTGATCGATTAATGGCTCATATCCCTGGGTTGCAAAATCTGGACTTTCTTGTGCATCCTGAAACCGGAGATATTTCCCACTCACGGGATCATAATCCCAGCGATTGTATGAACTGACCGAATAACGGACGATAACCTGGAGAATTGGCAAACCTCCCGCAGGAAGCGTGGAAGCAAATGTCATCCCGTCCAGGTTCTGGCGTTCGTTCACCAGACCAAGTTCGGGAACATAATTTGAAAGATCCTGGGTATTGGTCATCAGGAAATTAAATCCATTCGGGTCCACCCGGCATAGAGGTGGGCATTTGCTGTATCCCTCCAGAACCAGTCTATTTGCATACTGGTTACTGAAAATTCTGTTCAATATCCTGCTGTCAGCGCTTCCGAAAGCAAAAATTGATTTATACATGTTGACAAGATTACCATCCAGTAAACGGGCTGATCTGATTGGACCTACCTGTGCGGCATCATTTCCCAGGAATATAGCGTGAAATCGAGTCAGGCCGTTGTTTTGATAAAAATCATATACAATATCAGCAAGTGATATTCCCCAGGGAGGGCGCTGGCCTCTGGGGAATACCTGAACCTTCACAGCCAGAGGATATCTTTCCAAGAGAGCTGGATTGGATACCTTCAGCCCTGTAAGCGGATTTACATCCGCCGGGAAATTTACGGGACCGTAATTTGTGAATTCCAACGTTGGAGCGGGTTCTAATGTTGGAGTAGGAAGTGGAGTATCTGTGGGAATAATGGTTGGCGGTGGTGCAGTTGGTGGAGGGGCAGGTTGAGTCGGCAAGATTTCAACAGACTGCCTAACGGGAATATTGCAGGCAGTCAGCGCGATTATAAATAGCAGGGTAATTAATCCATTTCTTTTCATTCGAGTTTATCTCACGGAATTTGAATTCAAGCAATTCAAGCGTCAATCATACCGCGATTGTAAGACTTTGCCAAACCCTTATGTATATATTTAATTTTTTTTATACAAATTTTAATAACAACAAAATACTACCTTAATTAGCATGTAAACTAATACTGCTTTGCGTTTTCTGTAAATAATCCTATAATCTGTCCTGATGCAGAATGTCGATAACCAGATTTTGGTTGGATCACCCCGAATCAAAAAAACCCTTATTGTTGTTGTGGGGGTCCTTTTTCTGATTTGGGTAATTTTTACTCCCGATGGGCTTTTGGGAAAAGCAGGTGCGGTTGGTTATGCAGTGTGTCACAAAATTTCCAGTCGTTCATTTGTTATTGGTGATAGGCCTTTCCCTTTGTGTGCACGCTGTTCAGGTATGTACCTGGGTGCGCTTCTAGGTTTGATTTATCAGTCTATCCTCTCCTGGAAATCTGGTCTCCTGCCGCCCAGGCGAGTGACAATTGTATTAGGGGTTTTTGTATTGATATTTGTTATCGATGGCATGAATTCGTTTCTTTACCTAGTCCCATTTGATCTGGCT
>Ga0180437_10003312_pt1 | contig 24133 bp, 24 predicted proteins | sample SS_ome_4_FD_132410 | JGI IMG/M metagenome (GOLD analysis project Ga0180437, IMG submission 132410) | Hypersaline lake sediment archaeal communities from the Salton Sea, California, USA - SS_3_D_1 metaG | ecosystem: Environmental > Aquatic > Non-marine Saline and Alkaline > Hypersaline >... | reverse complement strand
TTAATCGGGTAGCTTATAACTGCGATTAAAAGTCTAGGATCGTTTTCGTAAATCATACTAAATTCTTTTATAAATTGGTAAATGATTCTGCGAATACTTTCAATATCATCCTTAGTAAATAAACCAGTTGGCTCAAAATCGTCTAAAAGTATGATACATGGGCCAACATCTTTTACAACGGTATGAAGTCTATTTAAAATCAGTTTGATGTCGGTTGGGTTCGGAAATGTAATGAGTAGATTTGCCACATTCATCTCAACAAGAGGTAATTGTTCCTTTTTTGCTAATGCTTTTACAAGTGAAGTTTTGCCCATACCACGTAAACCGACGATAAGTACAGTTCCTCCTGCTTTTATCTCCCATTCCTTTAGTTGTTCTACATTATCCTTGTGAATGGTTTTAATAATGCTTATAAGTTGCTTCTTTGCTTCTTCAAGACCAATAATTTCATCGATAGCTTCAGCAAGTATTTCCTCCTCTGGGAGATATACTCGAAATCCCTCTTTTAATGCTTGGCTTTCTGTCAGTTCTTACACCCCATTGATCCCAACAAGAATCTGCATATATTTATTGAACTATGCCCTATCTATTATCTTCAGAATATATCTGATAGATCCCTATATTTATCTTTTTAAATTAATATCTTCTATAAAAAAACTATAAATCATTTTGAGTCCTTTGCATTCCAAAAAAATTCTGACATTAAGTTTAATTTATGTTTAATTGAAATGAACAGTATAGTACATAAAAAACAGTCAATTTGTCGCCCTTTCGTTCGGAGAAATTTCCGTGAAATTGTCATACAAAAAGGATTTCAGAACTTGTATGCTGCAAAAATTATACCATTTAAATTTGGAAAGGAAGTGTTTTGCTGATAATTAGCCTTTATTGAAACATATCTCACTTTTTATCTCTTATTGTTTTTGAAAATTCTTGATGCGTTTTTTAATGGCAGTAGATAATTATTTTCACGTAAGCAAGTCTTCAATGAGATTTTCTCTAACAGATTTTAAAGTAACCCCGCTCATACCAACAATCTCATCGATTTCAGCATTTAGTTGCTCTAGAAGTGAAATTTCTACGAAATCGCCTTTAATTCCAGCAAATTTTGCAGAGAATTTTTCCCAAATTTGCTGAGCTAACAGCATAGTTTTGACCTTTAAAAACTCATAAGAAAAGTTTCGATCGTCAACAGTAATTACTACTAAATGATTATTCTCAAATGGAAAAATGAATGTCCTATATCCTTGACATTTAAATTCCTCAAGAACCAATCCAAAAGAGCATCTAACAAACTCTGTAATTGCCGAAATAAAACCACCAAGGAGTCCTGTATTTGCCAATAAGATCGATCAAATGCACATAGACCACCTTCTTGAATTATTGCAATTAATTGTACCATAAAAATCACCGCTTTTTAGAGTAATCCCTAAGATCCAAGTTTTTCTTCATACTGTTTGTAATTTTTTTGGTTTAATGTTTTTCTTGAAATCGCTTATACCTATTTGAAAATCTTTCAGTTTCTTCTTCATGCACATTGTCACAATTGATTTCTGGAATTAAGTTCAGGAATTCCGAAAGATATAATTCCAATTTTTTTTCGACCTTTAGCCTGCTTCTCCTATTTTAATTTTTACCTGAATTCATGTCATATGTAGATTTTTCTGAAATATAATGTAATGATTCTGACCACCAAAAGGACTAAATATTAGTACCGAATAAATCCGTAAAATAAATTCAGGGATGATATGCATGCAGATTTCAGATGTAAAGATAAAGAAGGATGTGAAAATTCAACCAAACGATGCATTAATCATAGTTGATATGCAAAACGATTTTATGCCTTCAGGTGCGCTACCTGTTGCAGAAGGCGATCTAATTGTACCAGGTATCAATAAATTATCTAGGAAATTCTTTGATGCTGGAAATTTTATTGTTTATACTCAAGATTGGCATCCTCCTGATCATCAATCTTTTGCAAGTTCCCACGAAGGAAAGGAACCATATGACCCGTATTCTACAGAGGGAATCGGTCCAATTCTCTGGCCAGATCATTGTATTCGTGATACTCCTGGAGCAGATTTTCATCCCGACTTAATGGGATACAGCGGGATGATGTGGTGGCAAAAAGGAACTAATTCAGAGCTTGACAGTTATTCCGCTTTTATAGAAAACGATAAAAAAACTGAAACGGGTCTTTCAGCACACTTACATGCTAAAGGTATTGAACGAATATTTTTATGTGGTCTGGCGCTAGATTACTGCGTTTTCTACAGTGCAATGGACGGAAAAAAACTAGGTTTTGATGTCGTGTTTGTTATCGACCTCACTAAGCCCGTTGGAGCCCCTGAAGGTAGTGTATCTAACGCATTGGAAGAAATGACTGCTGAAGGTATCATATTCACTAACTCAGAAGAAATACAATAACATTGACAGACTACCTGATAGTCTTCCAATTCTGTTTTCTTCCCCTTTTTTTACATATTGGCTCTCCGCCTCTTAAAGTGCTTCAATAGATAGCTATATGAAAAGTTTTTTAAGATTGAATAATATGACTTGTTTAACAAAATTGTAGAGGCAACAATATAATGTATCCATTTGCACATCTTGGATTTACTCTTGCCTTTTTCCATTCTTCATCTTCTCTGCGCGAGAAAATCAATTCATATACTTTAGCCTTCGGAGCACTACTTCCTGATATTATTGACAAAAGCTTTGGTCAATTTGTTTTTCAGCATGGTAGATTCGTTGGCCATAGTCTCGTTATTGGTTCTATTATGTGCTTCCTATTTGGGATTTTAATGAAATCTTTTGGAAAAGACAATCGCTTGGCCTCATCACTATATTTTGGTTGGATTGCTCACTTAATTGAAGATACTGGCGGTTTCCTCCCTTTATTCTATCCGATTATTCAATACGACTTCCCGTATTCAACATTAGACCCATTTAGGATTTTGTCTTCGCCTTATGTCCTTACTTGCGAAGTAATGGGTATTATTTTACTTGGACTTCTTGCCTACAGATATGGTTATATAACTATCATTAAAGAGCATGGTCTTGGTGCTCTGATTCGCGTATTCTTAGACGATTTGAAGTGAGCTACCTCGTGCTAAAGCCTCGAGGCTTCCTGCTTCAACGACAGACTCGATCCCCTTGCGGGTTACGGAGGTCTTATCTCCACAGGCTTAACATCCCTACGCCCCGTAGGTACTATTAACGATTGTGATGCAATCGGAGTATGCACCTTGTGTGCAAGTGTGCCTATTATCCCTCCAATTACTATTGATATCTTCCTCATACCACCTATATAACGTGAGGGAGACCCATCGATGCACGTGATGAAAGTGAATACTCACTCACGCCATTCATCACCACGCTGAAGCTGTGGTGCTTTCTTGCTCAGCTACTAGTAAACTATACTGCCCTAAAGGAAGGAATCTCCTGTAGTGTCATACTTAAACAGAGCTTATTTATAGACGTCCTTTCCAATAGGTGAGTGTTGCTCTAACAAAAGCCTATAACTAAGTGTTTGGAGGTGTCCCCAAAGTGGTAGAAGTTATTTGGCATGGGCATGCATGTTTTGAATTGCGAGAAAATGGTCTAACAATCGTTCATGATCCTTTTGGGAGTGTTCCAGGAATTCCTGATCCTAAAGCTGAAGCGGACATTATTCTGTGCTCACATTCACATTGGGATCACAACAACGCAGAAGCGGTTAAGAAGGAAGATTCAGAAATTTTGCAAGAATTTGCTGGGACAAAGACTCTCAAAGGGCTTGAAATTAAGGGAATTGGGACATTTCATGACGAGAAGAGAAAAGGTGCACGAGGAAAAAATAGTGTTTATGTTTATCAATTGGAAGGTGTAACTTTTTGTCATCTAGGCGATTTAGGTCATGACCTGAATGATGAAGAGATCAGTGCAATAGGGCAAGTCGATGTATTGTTTATACCAGTGGGTGGATTTTTCACTATTGGACCTGACGTTGCTAATTCAGTTGTAGCTAAACTTAAGCCGAAAATAAATGTTCCAATGCATTATCGAGCTCCCATGATGGGAGGAATGTTTAGTTCTTTAAAGCCTATAGAAGCTTTTACAAAAGGAAAGGAAAACGTTCAACAAATAGACGGTCCATCGATTCAGATTACAAAAGATAAATTGCCCGAAATTACTACACATATTCTACTAAAGTTCTGGTGACCAGTTCTACGCCACTATTCCTTCTTTTTTCTTTTGACAAACAGACAAAAATGAATGATTCTATCTTTTTTCTTCACTATTACACATTAATTAGTCATTACACTAAAAACATATCAAGCTTAATGCTAATTACTGCACAATTCTAAAAGGGATGGAACTTCTTATGGATTCAGCTAAATTGCAAAAATATTGTGGTATTTCTCGTAATATTGAAGAATCTTTCATTAATATTCATCCGATTCAGAGAGGTGGTGTATTAACATCGGAAGCCAGGAAAGTTCTATTGGATTTTGGTGATGGTTATTCAATGTGTGATTTCTGTTTCGAAGCACGTATTGTGACCGTTAAGAAACCCCCTGTCGTAGACTTTATACAGGATCTAACAACATTTCTAGATATTGATGAAGTACGACCGACTGCAGGGGCAAGACATGCAAAAAGAGCTGTAATGGAAGCTATAACCGAACCTGGAGACACAATAGTTCTTGATAGTTTGGCACATTATACCACTTATATTACAGCAGAAGCGGCAAAACTGAATGTTAAAGAGGTTCCTCATAGTGGACATCCTGATTTCCTGTTGAATGTGGAAGATTACGTAACAAAAATTGAAGAAGTTGAGGATTCAACGGGTAAACTCCCTGCCCTTGTAGTTTTAACTCATGTAGATTATAATTATGGCAACCTAAGTGATGTTAAAAGAGTTGCTGAAATTTCACACAAATATGGAGTCCCCTTCTTACTAAATGGAGCATATACAGTCGGCATTATGCCAGTCTCGGGTCGCGATTTAGGCGTAGACTTTCTTGTAGCTAGCGGTCACAAGTCGATGAGCGCTTCGGCTCCAATTGGGTTGCTTGGGGCAACTTCAGAATGGGCAGAAAAGGTCTTCGAGAGATCGAAAATAAAAGGAAACTGGAGTGGAAGAACTTTTGGGGCAAAAGAAATTCATATTTTGGGCTGTCCGCCTGTCTTTGGACCACCTTTAGCGACTTTGATGGCAAGTTTTCCAAAAGTTGTTGAACGCGTTAAGCATTGGGACACGGAAGTTGAAAAAGCTCGTTATTTTTCAGAAAGCATACAAAAAATTGATGGGGTTAAACAACTTGGAATTAAACCAAAAGAACATACTTTAACTCATTTTGAAAGCCCAAGTTTTCATGATGTTGCTCAACATCATAAAAGAAAGGGATTCTTCATTTATGATGCACTAAAAAAGAAAAAAATAATGGGAATCCATCCAGGGCTTTCAAAAAGCTTCAAAGTCAATACATTCGGCCTGAATTTTTCACAAGTAAAATATGTTGTTGATGCCTTTCAGAAAATCGCGGAAGAAAATGGAATCACTGTTCACTAAGCAAAAATTCTTTCCCACTTAGCCTAAATCAAAGAACTTTTATACTCCCTGAAGTATTTTGTGTACGCAAACGTATTATATTCAATATGGATATAGCTTGCTTGATAGAATGGTTGTCCGAGAAGGAGGAATATGAAAAATGGTTGCACGAGAAGAAGTTGAAAAAGCATTGAATGAACTACGAGGACCTTTACGAGCTGACGGAGGAGACGTTGAACTCATTGATGTTCAGGGAGATAATGTGTTAGTCCGTCTAATGGGTGCTTGTGCTGGCTGTCCTTTCTCACAAATGACGGTCAAAAACTATATTGAAGCTGAGTTAAAAAAGAGAGTACCCGGGGTCAGCGAAGTCGTCCCTGTAGCCTAAAATGTCTTGCATTAGGTTTATTAAGAAATCTAAAGTATATCTTACTTGTTTTTTCAATAAATCATTTCTTAGACTGTTTTAGCTCATTAAGAATGAGTTATTTTTTCTATTTCCTTTTAACATCTTTCCCATGCAGTTATATGAGCGTCAATATAGGCTTTTATTAAATGTGACCAATCACTTTTTTCGGCAAGTTCCCTTGCATTTTGTTTCAATTTCTCAAGTTCATCTGGAGATAACTGAGAAATTTCATATAACATCTTCCACAAATCATCAACTGTTTCTTGATTTGATCTATTGTGTCGCCTAAGAATCTTGATGCCTAGGTTTTTTTGTTCTCTATTAGATTGAATTCCAAGCAAGCTGTATCCATAGCCTGTTAAGTCGGTAGTAACAGCAATAACGCACCTACTTGCTGCCTCTAGCGGCGTATAACCAAATGGTTCATATATCGAGGGATAAATACCCACATCTGTTGCTGAAATTGCATCAAAATAATCCAAATTTAGAAAACCATCTTTTCTAGAAAGATATATTGGCATAAAAATAACTTTAACTCTATCCCTTTCCTCATTTCTCAGGTTCACTGCATTTGCTGCAGTGATTATTGCGTCATTTGGAACTAGCATGTTATGTGTGCAAATTGGGAGTGAACCAATTCTTCCCGTTATTTGCTCTTTTACATTTTCAAAATCATTAATTGTTTGTGTAAACTCATCTGCGAAAAAGTCTTTGAGATTCTTACTGAAGACCCCCTCTAATGCGCCATTATAAAGTCCATGAATTACTTCATCTTCTATTTTAAATAAAAATGGAGCTATTTTATCAGCTACCATCGAGTAATGACTCACAGCTTTTTCAATGTCTTCTCTTGGATTAAGAACAGCCGCTGGCACCCAAATAAAAGCAAATACATTTCTATCTGATTCCTTACTTTTTAAGAACTCATTTAAGTTAGACAATGATTGAATGAAAATGTCTATCCCTTTATTACTAAATTCATATCGACCAGAAAGATGGACAATAAGCGAATTTTCAGTTTTTACATTATACCAAGGCGCGAAAAATGCTTCTATAAACCGTATAATTTTAGGTCGTGTTCTCATTCGTCGTATTCTGCAATCTTCACGTTTTAAAAAGGTCGAGAAATCTAAACCATTTGGAGTAATCATCATTTGATCTACTCCGTGAATGTATCGAATTTCTTTTGCTGTAATTTCACTTACTGTTGTAAGTACATCAGCTTCTCGGCAACAGACTTGTTCCATCAGATGCTTGCCTTCGAGTTTGAATTGAAATGCTTGTCCTTGATCCACCATCATTGCTTTGTCTTGCCCAAGTCCTTCATCAATTTCCTTAATCAGATCATGACCGGCTTCTGCCTTTTTTCTTCCTAGCATAGTTGCATGAGTAGTGAAAATTTTCCCGATCTTTGTGCCTTGTAACTTAAGGTAAAGAAGTCCTGCGCCCGCTAACCATTCGTGAAAATGTGCGACAACCCTCTTAGAAGCAAACTGAGGTGCAGTAAGTAACCCCTCTATAGTCATTCCTGCGGCCCAAGACCATGCAATTAGCGCATCGTAATCGAATCCCATCATTAGTGAGTCTATTTTGTATTTCTCCCAGAATAACCCCTTTATATCGTCAACCTGCCTCACTGTCTGTCCATCTGGCTTTATAACCATTCGATTCATAAAATCTCTTGAATCTATTAAAAATACGAAACTTTCAGCTCCAGTTACCCATCTGCCAAAATATACTTTTATCCCTGCATCTCCTAACTTGCGAAATAACCATTCAAATTCTCTAGGAGGTGTCATGTCAATAAAATCGTCACTTGCATGATGAGGATTGTAAAAACCAATGCCATAATAGTTTTCCGAACCATATACTAGTTTCATATATTTTGCTTTACTCGCGATAACTTGGTAAATTCCACCTACTTTATTTACTATCTCGAATGATACTTCGAAACAAGAATTGGGGGGGGCGTTATCTATCTCCATTTGTCTTTTCGCCTCTCTTTATTTAGCCTATAAAAAATATTTAAATAAACGTTATATACAAATGGTGTCCAAGAGCCTTTCTTTAAACTTATCGATTATAAAATAGACTGGTATAATTTCGAAAAAAAATCTGCAAAGAATAAAAGAAGGGAAAGGATTGAAGAAACCACTTTTTGTTATTGGTGTCATTGTGTTGTCTGTCGGCATAATATTAGCTGCTTTTGGCACACGACAAGTCCCTTATACAGATTATGAAACCTATGAAGAACAAAATTCTTCGGTAATAGCAAATGAATCTAGTAAAATTTCAAGTAATGACTATTATGCATACTATAGGGATTTTGATGCAGGGCAGAACTTAAAAATTGAATTTAGTGCTGTGAGCGACCTTTCAATTTGGGTTGAAAACGAAGACGAATACTATAAATTTACAAACTCTCAGTCGCATTCTGGTATTTGGGCTGCACTTGATGTTACTAGCGCTGAAGCAACTGTTACCATCCCCAATGACGACTATTATTATGTAGTTATCTTAAATGAGAATACTCATTCTGTGGAATACGAATTAAAGGTTACAGAATATTGGACATCTCTTGAAACTAGAGAAGTGACTAAATATAGAGCTGATTATACATTAAACTTCGTTGGCGTTGCAATTGTCTTTGCTGGAGTAATTTTGACGGTAGTAGGAGCAGTTACTAAACCTTTAGAAATTGAAGATTATGAAGATGATGGTGAACTCTCAACTATGCAACCTACGCCAATTACATCAACTGCTGATACTGATGGTGAAACTGAGTTACTAGAAATAATAGAAAAAGTACCATCTGAAATAATCTGTCCAAATTGTGCTTCAGAAATTGACGCGGGGACTACTTTTTGTCCTCATTGTGGATCACAACTCTAATTTCTCATTTTCATTTTTTCAATAACTATATTTAAGTTGAAATTCGACTCATAAATTCATTTTTGATCTTTTTTGGATGCCAAGGAATGTTTTCGAAAGGAGGATCACCTGATTGAACTTTAATATGTAATATCTGTAAACTATTTCCTTTCAAAAGCCAATTCAATTTTTCCTGAATAAGTGTTTTATTATCATTACTCTGAATAGAGACAGTAGCTTCTACACCTAAACCACGTATCATAGTTTCATAATTGATAACAGAAGAAACAGTTGTCTGCCCACCTGTTGTAGCGTACAATTCATTATCAATTATCAAGATTCTTAGGTTTGAAGGGTTCAAACTGGAGACAGTTGCCATAGATCCTAGACCCATCAAGAAATTGCCATCACCCGTGATAACAATCACCTTTCGATCTGGTTGAGCGATTGCTAACCCTAATCCAACAGCTAATGGAAGCCCCATACTTCCTCTTAGGTAAATTTGTGGTTTTGGTAAATAATGAAAAACTTGTCTACTAATATTACCATTTGAACCTACAATAAGTTCATTACCTTTAAGGAAAGTTCCTAATAATTCGATTATCTCGTGCCCCTTCATTTTTTGCTAAGTACCCCCTCCATTACGAGTAAACAAACTGGTTCCATCGTTTCATTCATTCTATTTAATGCGTGTTCAAGGGTGTTTTGCCACTCTTCTTCTTTTAATTCCCAATATGGGACACGATACGCTTTTAAGGCATCTTCAGTGACTTCTCCCATAATGGAGTGCTCTGGAAAGTCCTTATCGGGATATAATCCTCTCCAACTTACTAATAGGAGAATGGGTATTTTATAAAGTTGTGCGAGAGAAGTCAATGCATCTCCTATAACCGCAAATCCCGAGTTCTGCATGATTACAATGCCTTTTTTCCCACCAAAGTAAGCACCACAAATTACACCAATTGCTTCGTCTTCACGTGTTGCAGGAACATATCTGATCTCAGTATCTGATTCAAGTGATATAAGAAAGTCTTTAAAATAAGAACAGGGCACTCCTGAAACTATACTTAAATCATTTTGTTTTATTGCATTTAAGAATTCATCTGGGGCAATCATGTTTCTCACAGAGATCTTTGTTGTTCTTAAATATAATGGTTGTTTGTCAAAACGTGTGGACTTTATATATTATTTTAAATTGTTGCTTCTACCCCCCAAGAAACTCGCAGTTTAGTATAAGAGATGTGTTTGACTTTTTGCCCGCCCTTCCCGGGCGGGTTCTCCTTCGGTGAGATATTATGACTGAAACCATGACATTGCCTAGTGATGAATTGGCACAAAAAGACTTGAAAAAATTATATGCGGAATTGGCTCATCTAAAAATGGAAAAAATCAAGTTTGAACAAACAATCGAAGATATCCTTAACGTATTCGACACAAGAGAAGCCTTGAGGTGGGTAAAATCCAAAAAAATTGCACAGATAGAGCTCTTAAACCAACATATCCTTCAATATAATCAGGTAAGAAGACAATTTATTACTGTAAATTTAAAAAATTAGAGTTTTTGAAGAATAAGAGTCAACTATCCCATCCTAAAGGGCAGCGATTTGTTCATAACAACCTTTTAATTGATTAGTGTGCTTTTTTTTTATGGAATGCAGTATTTATTTGTGTTACAACAACCTAGGGTGTTTCACTAGCCATTTTCTCTGTATTTCGCTGATTAAAAGTCATGAGGTGTAGGGAGGACGGTTAGTTATTTTCTCTTATCTTTCTCTTCACCATTTCAATTAACAATGGAGTCTCAGGCAGATAATTTGATAACTGCTCACCAATTAGAGATTCACACAAAGTCATATGAAAAAGGATATTTTGAAAAAACTTCCAGAAACCTTATATACATCCATGAGGCATGAATCCTTTTAAGAGTGTTCAAAAATGAAACGGATTTCTGAGCCTGAGGATCGAAATTTAGTATTATACTACATAATTACAATCGCCTTTACTTGGTTTTTTTGGATATCTGAAATCTTGGCTATGCAGGGACGACTGGGCTCTTCCATTTTTACCGACTTTCTCTTGAGCCCGAACAATCCTGCCGCATGGGGACCGCTTATTGCGGCGGTGGTGCTCACTTATTGGAACGCAAGAAAAGAAGGCGTAATCAAACTTTTGAAACGAGGGATCGATTATCGCTTTGCCAAAATATGGTGGATTCCCGCCATCTTGTTCTGGCCTGCTATCATGGGGGGAGGTCTTCTAGTGGCGCTACTTGCGGGAGAGGAGATCCCTACTTTATTCTGGGTAGCTAATCCTTTATTAATTGTTTCTTCCTTTGTTCTGATCCTCCTATTTCAGGGACCGCTGCAAGAAGAGTTTGGCTGGAGAGGTTATGCACTCGATCGGCTGCAAGCCCGATTTAATGCCCTTATTTCCAGTATCATTCTGGGATTGATGTGGGTGATTTGGCATCTCCCTTATATGTTCTGGTTAAGTGATGAGATCATTTATGAAATCTTTTGGGGTTTCCTGCTTTCAAATATCTTGATAACCATTGTATTCACTTGGTTGTATAATAATACGGGTGGGAGCGTCTTGGTTACGCTTATTAATCATGCCATGTTTATTTTAGCCGTTATCATGTTTCCAGCCCTAGAAACCGCAACAGGTAGTCTCTTTTACCTGATTGTCCTTATCGCATCCATTATCGCAATAGTATTAATCTGGGGTCCTAAACAACTGATGCGTGAAGCCAAAGAGCAGGAACTAAGTACTAAAATGAAAAATTGAGTCCCTATTATATCTCCCACCTTTCGGAAGGAGGGGTCTTCTCACCGATAAAAGATAGACTTAAATCGCCTTCGATAGTCATAACTAGAATGATTGAGTTCTCTTTAAATTGATAAAGGCGAAAAATTTTGAAACAGATTTTTATGGACAAGACAGAAGAAGAAATCCATCAATTCATTAGAGACTTTGTTGAGACCGTTTCAACGTATCCCAATTCTGATAATAGTGCAAAAAATCTTTCTGATGTTTTTTTAAAGATATATGGGTTCTCCATTGGAGATCCACAAATAATTAAGGATGCCCTATTTGCTCAGGCTGGACTAGCACTCCTTTTAAGCAGTATCTACTACGAGAGCATTCGACATGAGTATAATATAGAAGGACTTCTCGCTATTATGAGAGATGTTGGAGGAAGAGCAGCATTTGAACAAGCTATAGAATTGGTTTTGAATAAAAAAGCTGAACCTATTTTTACTATAACCAAAGCAATACTTAGAGCAGTTCCTTCAATTGAAGAACTGTTCAATGATTTGATAAAATTAGCCGTGAAGCTTTCATCAAAAAGATCTTTATTCAGAAGAGATTTTGCAGGAAAAATTTATCATGATATTGTAGGAGATTGGGCGATTAAAAAGGGATTGGCTGTATTTTTTACTCAGGTTCCATCCGCTTATCTCCTTTTAAGCCTTACAAATCCAAATCCAGTAGAGGAAGAAGGAAAATTAAAACTTCCTAGAATATGTGATTTCGCATGTGGAAGTGGTACACTTCTAACAGCAGCGTATAATGTTACTAGATCTAAATATGATTCATATTTATTGAAAAATCATACTAGAAAAACGCCAAAAGAGAGTAATGAAGAGTTTCACAAAGCCTTCATCAAAAATTGTTATGCTTTCGATGTTTTAAAGTATGCCACCCAGATAGCACGTCTTACACTAGCATTAAACTGTCCTGAAATTCCATTAGAAGATTTTAAATCCCATACAATACCTTTAGGGATTAGGAAAGAATCAGGCAGAGAGATGGTATCTTTAGGATCACTAGAGTTTGCTAGATCATCTCCTCAGATTGATAAGAATATAATAAAAAAGTGGGAGATGCAAGAGGAAAAAGAACATCTCTGCATCGAGCCTTTCGACTTAGTAGTTATGAATCCTCCTTTTACTGGTACTAGTGAAAGAAAAAGGAAGGGACGGAAAAGTGAAGGTCTATTCGGTTTTATGACAGATAAAGAAATCCTAGAAAAAGTCAAGAAAGATTACCAATATTTGAGCAGAGAAGAAATAAAGAGATTTCTGGAGACAAACGCAATAAATTTCTTAGAAGGACATCCTCTGAAAAGATTGATTGTTGATAAATCTTCACCTTATAGAAAGATTTGGCCTGCTGGAGAACCTGTTCCATTCCTTTACCTCGCTCACAAATATACAAAAATAAATGGCACGATCGGATTCGTACTTCCTAAGAGCTTTCTTTCGGGTATTACATGGTTTCTTGCGAGGACTTTGTTAGCCTCAGACTATCATGTAGATACAATCGTTGTTAGCTACGACTCACAAGAGGGATATAATTTTTCATTGTCTACAGGCCTTAGCGAGTGTCTCTTAATAGCCACCAAGAAAAATGAGCACTTAAACGAGAAAAAAACTAAATTTGCCATGCTTCTAAACAAACCAAAAACAGATAGGACAGCAATTGCTCTTGCTAATAAGATCTCTCAGGGGGAATACAATGTGGAAATAAACGGTGCTTCTGCTTTTGTTATAAGTGTTGGAAGAGAAGAACTCGTGGATAATCTGGATAATTGGGGTAGGTTTGTATCCCTACCTAACCTTAAAATCTTAAAGATATTGAAGCAATTGCTGAGAGGGGAAATTAGAGTTGGCGAAATAGAAAGAAGGTTACCGCTAACCAAATTAGATGAATTGATCTCGACGATTGGGATAAATCGTTGTGAACTTGGGAACAATTTCAAGAAAGTCGATAATCAAGTTACTGGAGCCTTAAAAATTCTATACGGAGGAGGAGAAGAGAAGAGGAAAAAGATGAGTATCCTACCAAACCAATATACACTACCGATAAAGAGAGGAGAAAAGATATTCCAAGAAAAAGCAGGGTATTTATTAGTACCAGATAGGATCCGATGGGACACAACTCACACAATTTCATTACTTTCAAAAGAAAGAACTTTAGGAAACATGTTTTTTGCTGTTAATCTCAAGAATGAGAGTATAAATAAATTGAAAGCTCTTTGTTTATGGCTCAACACAACATGGGGTATTTTAACAGTTCTTTCGAATAGACAAGAGACAGAAGGGGCTTGGACAAGTCTAGTGATGGGACATTGGAGGACACTTCCAGTATTGAACGTGGATGGAATATCCAAAGAATGTTTGGAAAAACTAGCACAGGTTTTCGACAGCTTTATGAACGTTGAATTAGGTAGAATACCACATCAGTACAATGTTGAAAATGAGTCGTATAAAATAAGGCTGGATTTGGATACAACCGTCCTTGAGACATTAGGAATTGAAGTAAGAGAAGAAGCTCTTACATCTCTCTATCAAGAAATTTATTCTTCTTTTGAGCAGTGGATAGGACTTTGACTGCCCACAAAAGGTAAAAATCATCTCACAATATCATGAGGTTAGTTAGAACTGAGATGCGAATATTATAGCGATCACCATAAGTAAAATCCCCATGGCAATTAATAACAATGCTCCAATTAGTGTATCGGGTATTATCCAATAACGAATTCCAACTAATGATAAGACACCAAGCACAATTTCTATGATACCACCAATTATTACAATTAACCAGATCCAGTAAAAGATGTTAATTGACCGATTTTCCATTAGTAAATATCCCCTGGTCACGATACCTTACCATATCTTCATATATCTTACCATATGTTGATAGTCAGACATGAGAAGGGCGTTTTTAAATTGTCCAAGAAGGACAACCCCTCCCTACCAGGAGTCGGGAGGTAGCCTCCATCCTCTTGTAGTGAGGACTTCATCGCCATCCAGAACTTCATACTTTTTAGATACTTTCGGTACTGTGTCTTGTCTACGCCCTTCACGCCACGCCAGACACCTCAGTATACTGCACACTGTTATGGTAACTACCTGTTATTTAAGTATTAGGGAGGCCTGTATGAAAGTGAAACACTCTACTCCGCAATTCATCCCCCCAACTAGTTGAGGGCTCTTCTTGCGGAAAAATGATAAATTTTATAAGAATAAAAGAAGTGATTTTTCATTAAATATCGGAAAACCAATCACCAAAATTAAGAGTTTTGGAGATGTCTTTTGAGCATCAGGATAGGAGTGTGTTAGATTGGAATACACAGAAATTTTAATTGAATATGAAGAGCAAGTAGCAAAAATCGTATTAAATCGCCCTGAGAAATTTAATGCATTATCCTTGAAGCTTCTTGAAGAGTTGGTTGATGCATTACAACACATATCAACAAATAACGAGATCCGGGTTGTTGTGATAAAAGGTGCTGGACCTTGTTTTAGTACAGGGCACGATCTTTCGGATATGGTTGGTAAGGAAATTACCCAGTATAAGAGGATTTTTGAAACGTGCGGTAAAATGATGAAATGGTTACAAAAAATCCCGCAACCAACTATTGCTCAAGTCCATGGATATGCCATGGCAGCCGGATGTCAATTTGTTGCGGCCTGTGATCTCGCAGTTGCTGAAGATGGAGCTAAATTTAGCACCCCAGGTGTAAAAATTGGCTTGTTTTGCACTACCCCAGGGGTCCCATTGGGACGAAACATTGGTAGAAAACGTGCTTTGGAGATGCTGCTTACAGGACGTTTTATCACTGCCCAAGAAGCTTTTGAATTTGGTCTCATAAACCGAATAACCTCGAAAAACAAACTTGAAGCCATTACTCAAGAATTGATTGACCCCATACTCCAGTCAAGTCCTCTAACCGTTCGTTTGGGAAAGCAAGCATTTTATAATCAGATGAATATGACAGAAGAACAAGCATATGCCTATGCGATCAATACAATCGTATTAAATCTCGACACACACGATGCCCAAGAGGGGATTTCAGCATTTCTTGAAAAAAGAACACCTAAATGGAAGGGATTTTAGCAATTCCAAGACAGAATTTGAATTTCATGAAAGCCCCATTTCACGCAATTCAATGACATTCAAAAGAAAACGACCCAACTATCCTTTTGAAAAAAGTCTTTGATGAAATAAAAAAACACTTCACCTTCTAAAGTTCTCCAAGAATACTTGTTTTCATACTCTTAGAATTAGATGTCACAAAATTAGTTAAAATGGCCAACATCCGCCAGGATCCATAAATTAACCTCCTTTGTCTTATGTTTTATAGACTCGGAAGTTAAATTCAAACACTAAATATAAGAACCTCGCTTTTTTACTTTCACAATTATTCCGAAAGTGATTTTAATGTGAAATATGCACATATTTATATTCTTAAAAACAAAAACAACCGATTATGCCTTCTTTGAAAATAAGCTTTACTTTAAAAAGAAAAGGAATTCATTATTTAACTATTAGGTTGATTAAGTTAAGTATTTTCTAGGGAACAATTATCAATATCGAGTGAGATCTAGGTTGAAAAATCTGACAAATACACTCCTCAGTCGCTTTTCAAGATCTCTTTCGTCTTCATTCAAATACCCTGTGTCTAGATATCTTCTAATAGCACGCGTGATGAAACTTACGTCCTGTCCAGATCTCCCAATTACTGTTGCAATTCGCTCATCTGATTTTCCTTCAGTTAGGAATTCCAAGACTTTACTGAGTTCTTCATAACTGAATTCCGTGCTCATTAAGCCCCCTCATATCAAGTATCCCATATTCTAAATAATAACTCTTTTCCTTCTGACAGTGTAATTACAAAAAAATAATGAAAAGTAATATCTGCCCATATAGGCTAATGATAAAATCGTTTCATTTGTTACTTTCAATTTATCGTCCCATTTTCATTTGCTTAATCTGCATAGAGTTAGAGTTAAACTTATTTGACTACAAAATTATCAATTCTATTTTTTTACTGTTCATATTAGAGTAATGCCTACAGCTATTATCTCTATAGTGATATGTTTTATTTTTGTCGGCGTCCAAACTGCGATAAATCTTCTTCAAAAATCATTAACTAGTTTAGATAAATTAACTCTGCTATCAAAAATATATTCATTTAACTCTCACTTTGTAATAGTTATCTGTACTATGTGAGAAAACTCTTGTTTTTTCTTCAGTATTGTAAAAGCGTTGCTCTTATATACAATTCTACGACGTGAAAATGAGGTGATACAACTGAACGTAGAGTGTGAAAAATGTCTTATTTATCCTGTCAAAATTAATTCGATTAGCTATTCTAATGATGAGGATTTTGTAATTATAGATGTTGATTCTTTAGATGAATTAAAGATGATTGCTGATGGTTTCCAAAAACCACTCCTATATGACAACACACATTATTTCGTTATTTTTGACAAAGAAATGCAATATAGAACTAAAAAGCCTATATTCTAATACGGAAAAAAGGCAGTACGATCGAAAAATTGAAGATATAATCAAATTAAAGAAAATCTTGGACGACAAAATAAGACTTTAAAACTGAAAAGGTATAGTTTCACGTATTATCTCCAAAGGAAATTATGTCCAATATACGTTCTGGAAAAAGCTGAATCTCGATGGATGAGATCGATCAATTTTTGACATTATCATACAGAAGCTACTCTTAGATCTCCAAAAGATTATTGTCGTCTTATTATTCTCATTTTTGATTATTATCGGGCAGATTTCAAATCTTATTTGCGTACGCGCTTTCATTTGACCCCCATATTTCGATTGGAAGTCTACAAACTTCATAACCACCACTATGATGTATTATACTCATCTATAGACACCTATATTGACTATCGCCAGAATTCAAAATTAAATAACATGTTTTAGAAACAATCTTATATTGATTTTAAGAAACTCACAAGAATCAAAAGGCTGAACTGGCACGCTAAATCGAGAGTTGAATTACGAAATTCTTTTATAATTTCTGTCTTTTAATCGTCTGAACGTGAAATTTCTTTATTGTATTGATTGGATCCATTATAGAGATTCTAAAAAAATAAAATAAGGAGCGGTATTCAAATGGGAAAATTAAAAGCAGTAATTTACGATTGGGATGGGGTATTAGTTCCAATTAGAATAAATCTTGGGATAGTATTTGATTATATAGTTAAAGAAATTGCCAAATATGGCGTTAATTTCAAAATAAATAGTGATAACTTCAGTACCATTGAAGCACTCCTTAAGACTGCAAAAATGGACTTACAAGGTAAAGATATACCCAAGAATTTCTTTGAAAAATTACAGGATGAAGTACTTGTAATGATTAATGAAATCTTTACAAAGGATGCACACACAAACTCACTAAGTACAGAAGTATTACAAAGCCTCAAACAAGTTAGAGAACTTGGATTAAAAACAGGGATTTTTACAATAAATAGGTTTCATATCGTGGAAAAAATATTAAATAATTCAAATGCATTTCATTTCTTTGACGCAATAGTTACACAGGACGATTTCGTTTTAAATTTCGAAAAAATCGACAAAAAAGAACATCTAGATGCGTGTTTAGAGCGATTGCAAATTTCAGGAGATGAGTGCATAGTTGTAGGAGACCGTCCTATGGATATTCTTCCTGCATATGAAGTAAATGCGATTACGGTCGGTCTAATAGGATATGAAAATCAACATCAAATGGAAACAATCGTTGATAAAATCAACTATAAGATCGATTCCATTACAAAACTCTATCAAATTATTATAACTCTTGAAGACCATAGTGCTACCTAGGTAATCCAGTAAGACGCTTGCACATTGAATACAAAAACTAAGTTCTATGACTTTTAACTAAAAATTATGTCGTAAAAATGAAATAGATTCAACTATTACTTCTGTTTTATATTTTTATCGCCAAATCAATTAGAATTCTATTTATTATCGGGCAAAATTCTGACTAACATTTGTACGGATATTATCTAACGATAAAATCACACATTCATTAAAATCTGTTTTTTTAAAGAGTTTTTTCATCAAAATTGGCTATTTAATTTTATTTTGTTTTTTTACTATTTTTGTCGTTGGTTCTTCTAAGCTCTATTTATTTATCGGGCAAATTTTTGATTTAATGACTACAAAAATCGTTCGCAAGCCCCTAAGTCTTCTTTAGGAAATTCGCAATTTAATACCTTTAAACCATATAAAACTAACACTATCCCTCTTAAATAAGAATTGTAATATCCGCATTTATGGTTACAATTTAAAAGTATTTGTTAGTCCTTCGGAAATCCCTGACGAATGCTTTAAAAATTCGAAGGAAGCCTAAACAAACCCTGATTTGCTCAACTCAACGATAAGTTTTATTATTTTGAATAATCAGGTTAGATGTGTAATTTCATTTTATTATAACTGTAAAATGGATGGGTTTCGAAAGAAAAAGGCAATTTGCTTCAAAGATAGAATCTTTAGTGGTTGCAACTATTTTAAAGTCTTAAATACAGGAAGATGATAAAATATGTCTTTTGTGATGTAATATGTCAAAAGAAGATGAAATACTAAAAGAATTACAAGAAATTAGAAAATTGCTTACGCCAAAACCTCCTCCACCACCACCAAAAGATATGCGCGACGAGTTCATACGATTTCTCTCTGAATATAAGGTTTTAGGATTAGCTGTTGCCTTTATACTCGCAATCTACTTAGGTACTTTAATACAAGCGCTTGTTGGAGATTTTATTATGCCAATCATCAGTTTCATTATCCCTGACGTGGCATGGGAGCAAATAGTGTTCGGGCCTTTTAGAGTTGGACATTTTATTGGCACTTTGATTACTTTTTTGATTGTGGCTTTTGTTGTCTTCCTAATGGTGAAATATGCTAAGAAATTGCATATCGAATAACTTCTTTTTTTTTTGAGTGCTTTGGTGGTGAAATAATGCAATTTAGGGATGCCAATGAAAAGGATTTTGAAAATTGCTTGACTTTATTACAGCAACTATGGCCTGCCTTAAAGATAACTGGTATTGACGTTAAGATTCAGACCCTAACAAAGATCAAAGAAGTCTTTTACAGATTACTAAAGAACCCAAATGCTAAGATGATATTGGCAGAAGCCGATGACCTAATTGTTGCACTAATAGATGTAACTTACCGAGAATCGCTTTTCTATCAAGGCTGGGTAATGATTATTGAAGATCTGATCGTTGACGAAAACTATCGACGCAAAGGAGTTGGAACCCAGTTGGTGCGATTAGCTGAAAATATGGCTCGGCAACAGGGATGTTTAAACATTGAATTGAACTCAGATCTATACAGAAAAGAAACTCACCGCTTCTGGGAAGCAATAGGGTATGAACGTAACGCTTATCAATTTCGAAAGGTAATTAAGTAGAGCAAGACGGAAAAATACTGAGAAATGTCCTTCTATCTAAATCGTTAACATTTGGATGCGAACTATTCGAAAAGGGGAAAACATAAAAACGAATTGATTCAAAATCACTATTAGTGAGGTGTGTGGGTAGTTACTTCGGAGAAATGAAAACACTACCTACAGTAGTCCTTACTTCATTTTCTCTCAAAAACTATACTGAGTTGTGGAGATAGTTACTTCGTCTTGTCCTTGAAACAGGAATCAAAAGACTATTTCCTCCAGTCCTCGGCGCCCTTTGCTTTTGAGGTGTTAGACTTGCCAAGAAAAACAAAACGACTTTTTAAGGGGAAACCATCAAAGGAATACAAAGATCCATAAATGCGTTAACTGTTATCCACCCCAGAGTCCATCGAGTAAAACATCACCAATCAAGTCAGCATCATATTCATTAAATTCTGGATCTCCAGTCTCGATTCTATAATACACATAAGAATGAAGCGTTGTAAAGATATCATAAATAACTTCTTTTGAGTGGCCTTTTTTCGAAAGCTTATACACCATGTCAACTAAATCATCCACTTTTTCATCAGATTTTAAAGTCTGTAATAATTCTATTTTATATGGTCTTAAATCCTCAATTTCCTTAAGGATTTTTGATATATGGGGCTTGATATCTTGTTTAAGTGTACTTCCATATTCTCCATAGAATTGGTAAATCTTTTTGGAGATCTCATCTTTTGATAAACCCTCGTCAAGTAGGAAAAAACACCAATCAACTAACTTGCTAATAGGGTGCTCAGATTGAATAATAGGTTTTTTAAAATCTTCATTTTTCATTTTTTCTCACTTACTTACGTTGAAAATAGAATTAAGCGCAAGAGAGAAGTTTTCTTAATTAATAGCAATGATTCTATTGTTTAGAAGTCCGAATGCTGACGGTATCCGCTTTTGCATCAAAATCTAAAATTTTCTTGGTTGATAAATCAAAAATAATCTCTGAAAACGTCTGGGGAGGTAATTGAGTCTTTATAAACAGAGTATCATAATTCATTTCTTGTTCATCGTTCTCAGCTAGGATTTCACAAATCGTAAAATAGGGTTCATTTGTTCCTCGAATCAGTCCTACGTCATTTAATCTATGTACAAGTTCATCAAACGGGATTTTTACTCTTACTTTTTTCATTTTTTTAATAGATTCAGATTTTACTTTGGTATCTTTTAGATCTACTGGATCTACTGTTTTTATGCTTTCATCACTTGAATTTACAGCTTCCATTGTTTCCGTAGGCATAGTCTTAGAGATTTCTTCATTCTTAAGTTCTACAATTTTGGTTTTTGCTATGTCAATATCACTTTTAACTTTCTTAATTAAAACCTCATTTAATTTTTCGTCGATTTGATTCATTTCAATTTCAAGTGCGTGAAAAGAACTTCTCATTTCTGTGATAGCATCATGAAATTTTGCCATTTGATCATAAAAAAATCTAATATCATCTCTTGCAGACTCAATGAATTGATCTATTTCCGCTTTCCAATCTGATTTTTGTGCTTCTGTGGAATCTTTATCTTTTAAAGTTCTCTCTGGTGTCTCTGTTAATCCTTCGTTGGTCAGTTCTGATACCGAGGAAGTTTCCAAATCTTCCTTTTGAATAATTAGCTCCATTGCATCTACTGAGATATCTTCCTGTGAATCTAGTGTTATTTCTTCTATCTTTACTGCTTTTTTCTCTTTGATTTCTCGTTCAAAATGTTTTCGTGCATACTTGATTGCTGTCCTTAACGATTTAGTTGATATGTCAAGCGTTTCAGGAATCATATCTACTTCAAGTGCGGCTATATCTTCAATTGATGTGATGCCAAATTCTACTAGTTTCTCAGCGGTTTTATTACCGATTCCACGTAACTGTGTTAGTTTTTTGTATATTTCTACTCTTTCTTCCTCTATTGTTCCTTCTTCTGTCTCATTCTTGATGCTTTCTACATCAGCTTCTTTAGTTTCCTCTTCTTTAAGATCTGATCTTGTGTCTATTACTTCATTGTCTACTTGTAAATCTGACATCTGTTCTTCTACATGATTTGATTCTTTGATTTTATCTAGTGCAGCAATAAAAGCGTTTTCTAACTCTTTTTTTGCGAGATTTTTTGGCGACAGTGTTTTTTCTTCTTCTTTCATCGACAGCATCCTCAATTAGTCCATATTGATACTCCTTTTGAAACCTTTCTTAGGCAATAGATGACAAAACACTCTAATTAATCTTTTTCTAAAACCACGCGAGATAAACTAAAACACCAAAAAATGATTTGTTCAATACTAAAAGTCAAATATATAGACAAGAAAAGCAAATTTTTTAGCAAAAAAGTGAGAAACTAAGTTAAGAGCAGGAGAATCACTCATATGCCACTATAACAATGCCTAATTCTTTTTCAAGAATTTTTACTTTGTTAATTTGTTCTTCGGTCAACTGAGCAGGTTTCATTTCTTTATATGCTAGAAGAATCTTTCCTCGCATCTCATTCTCAAGAGCCCGTAGTTTTGCAACATCCATTTCTGATAGGTCAGCATACTTTAGCATTTGTTTTATCCCTCCAGATATATAGATGACTTAAGCTATATTTGAATTTTATTTCCTAGGATAAAGTATCCTATGCCATAATACAATAAAATCAGCGTAGGTTGAGTAAACCTAGAAGATTGTAGTGGAAGTTCTGAATTGGATTTCTTGAGCGATCACTCTTGCAAGCCTAGAGAAATCGATTGGCAAGAAATCAAGAAAAAAGCAGGAATCCAATGACCTTATATTAGGTAACTATAGATATATTATTGAAAGCATATTCAATTCCGTGAATGATAGGATGGGATGGGGCTATGAAAGAGAATGATAAAATGAAAAAAGCGTATTCTGCTTCCTGGAAACTAATGAAGGCAAAAATGCGTGCAGATAAACGTGTTGAAGATATAGAGGCATTAGAAAGTATAGAGAAATCAGATGTAATCATAGTAAAGGGGCAATATGATTTTATTGAACAGGTTTTCGACAGTGTGGGTCTTCCTTATACTTTGATTTCGATGTCTGACCTAGATCGATTTAAACTTGATCCTAGGCAATCACTTCTAATTAATTGCCCTGGGATAATCGAGAATAACTCTGAAAGGATCATTGATAAAATCAAGAGCTTTGTACGAAATGGAGGCTTTCTTTTAACAACAGACTGGAGTCTCCGAAATGTATTAGAACCTGTATTCCCAGGCTATGCCAGATATAATGACAGACCAACAGGTGATGAGTGTGTGAGAGTCGAAATCTTAGACAAAGAAAACCCTTTTGTTCGAGGATTAATGGATAATCCAGAGCTAGATGATCCCGTTTGGTGGTTAGAGGGCAGTTCATATCCAATTGAAATCATTGATAAGGAAAGAATCAAAATACTCATCTATTCAGATGAATTAAAAGAGCGATATGGCGAAGGAAATGTTGCGATCTATTTTACTTACGGCGAAGGAACTGTTTTTCATATGATCTCGCATTATTATCTTCAAAGAGCAGAAACTAGAACAAAACGTCATGCTAAAGGTGCAGAAACGTTTGCACAAGAAAAAGGAATTACTAGTAAAGAAATTTTGGATGAAATGAAGGATTTAAATGTAGCTGAAGCTGAAAGCGCGTATTCTTCAGCTCAGTTCTTTGCAAATATCATGGCAGAGCAAAAAAAACGTTCTTTGTCAAAGGAAAAGAAGGAAAAGAAATCAATAGACGAATAATAGTTAATATAAAATGAACACATCGCTATTCTTTGAAAAATAAGAAAAAAGGTTGAAAGATCAGGAATTCAGAATCTTTTCAGCATCGTCGCGATATGCATTCATTACATAAGAAATTCCTGAAATTTTTGCTGCGTCTTCTGTCAGTGCCATAAGGTCATAACGTGTAATTGTTGATAGTTTGAAATTCCTAGATCCTGCCATTAGTTGTTGAAGACCTACCTTAAACTTCTGACAGAACGTATAGATTCCAATTGCACCTAACGGTATTTTTTCGAAATCGCTTTCGTACTTTTCCTTCAGTTCTTCATACATAACAAATATCTGTTCCACTGT